>Ga0172379_10000285_pt1 | contig 134135 bp, 124 predicted proteins | sample GrowelOW334metaG_FD_119756 | JGI IMG/M metagenome (GOLD analysis project Ga0172379, IMG submission 119756) | Groundwater microbial communities from an aquifer near a municipal landfill in Southern Ontario, Canada - Groundwater well OW334 metaG | ecosystem: Environmental > Aquatic > Deep... | reverse complement strand
GACCAGGCTCTCGGTGCGCTGAGTGGTCTGGGCGACGCCGTCGACCGTCCAGGCGACCGCGACTGAAGACTGATTGGTCAGGAAGCCGTTATCCGGGGCCGAGATGGCGACGACCGGGGGCATGGTGTCGGGTGTGACCGTGACCGAGGCTGTGCCAACGTTGCCAGCGACGTCTCTTCCCGTGACCACCAGCGTATTAACACCCTCGGACAATTGAACCCAACAGATAAAACTGAATCTATACGGCGGTGCCGGCGGTACCTGACTGGTATTGCATTCCAGAGATACGGCTCCGGTCACTGTTACGCCGCCCGACATGGTGTTCGCGGAATCCAAGTATTGACCCTGGATCTGCATTGAAGAAGACGCCATCGACGCGCCATTCGCCGGAACAGAGATCGTCAGTGTCGGAGCGATGCTGTCCTTGCTGACCGTGATGTTCGGCACCATGGTGCTGTTACCAGCATTGTCCGAAGCGGTGACGTAGAACTGATTGTTGCCCTCCTGAGCCAGGGAGACGGCCGGACAGCTCCAATTATTGCCGACGACGGTGCAGATCTGCTGCATCATCATGCCGCCCATGGGCATGACCTTGACCGAGGCCAATCCAGACCCGCCAGCATCAGAGACCGTGCCAGCGAAGTCGATCGTCGCCGAGGAAGTCACCACATTTCCGAAGATGCTCGGCTGAGTGACCGACAAAGACGGAGCGATGGTATCGGTGAAAACAAATATCTGACTCAACACCCGGGCCGGGACGGTTTGGGTCGTAGTAGTGCCGTTGCCCAACTGGCCCTGGGAGTTCTGCCCCCAGCCCCAGACCGTGCCGTCGGACTTGGATGCCATGTACCAGTTATAGCCACACTGGATATCCTCAACGCCCGAGAGGCCGAGAACCTGGACGGCCAGTGGTCGGTCAACAAGGACGCTACTGCCATCGCCGAGCAAGGACCTTCCCCAGGCCCAGACCGTGCCGTCGGACTTGATGGCAAAAGAGCCATAACCACTGGAAGTTGCAGCGATGCTGACCACGCCCGAGAGGTTCTGAACCTGGACCGGGCTCCAACGATCGGTGAGAGTGCTGTCCCCGAGCTGACCAGCAACGTTCATACCCCAAGCCCAGACCGTGCCGTCGGACTTAAGAGCGAGGGAATGATTCGTACCTGCAGCCACGTCAACCACGCCCGAGAGTCCGGGAACCTCGGCTGGGGCGTACCGTTGCATGTTGGTACCATCGCCCAGTTGGCCATAGTTGCCATATCCCCAAGCCCAGACCGTGCCGTCGGACTTAAGAGCGAGGTTATGACCGTAACCAGCAGTGATAGCGATCACGCCCGAGAGGCCGGGAACCTCGGCCGGGACGCCAGTCGCAGACGCATTGCCTAACTGGGCTATACCGTTATTTCCCCAAGCCCAAACCGTGCCGTCGGACTTAAGAGCGAGGGAATGATAAAAACCACCAGTAACAGCGATCACGCCCGAGAGGCCGGGAACCTGGACCGGGGTGAGGTAGCTAGCGGCAAGGCTGTCGCCCCGCACTTGTTTGCGATCGTTCGAACCCCAGGCCCAGACTGTGCCGTCGGACTTGACCGCAAGGGAATGATTGAAGCCTGCGCCCACGACGATCACACCCGAGAGGCCGGACACCTGCACAGGGGTCAGTCGGTTCGTGGTAGTGCCGTCGCCCAGCTGGCCAAGCGCATTATAACCCGAAGCCCAGACTGTGCCGTCGGACTTGACCGCAAGAGAGAAGTTGGTGCCGGCAGCGAACTTACCCTGGGAGCCCGTTGCTTTCGCGACATCGGTCGCGCCCAAGAGCCCGATCATCAGGGCAAGCGCTGCGAACACTGACGTCCGCAGCGGCTTGATAAAATACTTTTTAGACATAAACGATTGGTATTCGTTTCGATTTATTAGACGACTGTTCATGAGACTTACATATGACTGACGGATAAAAATAAAAAAAATCGCCCCTATTTATTTAGGGCGTGTATTAACAAACTCAAGATCTTTGGCCGTGATCCAAAACCGAAACACAACGAAACAAACTGACCGTCCGAATTTTTGTGTATTCATGGCAACAGGCCCCCCTCCGGGCGATGCCTTATGCAGCCCTTATTTTGCGACTGCATAGTTATTTTATCAAAGATCAAGAGGGACCGCAAGAATCGCTATGGGGGTAACTTAGCGCTTGGAAGCAACAAACGCTCTTTAAGGCCGAAATAACCTGAAACAAGGAGCAGTGAAGCAAGGAAGCGAGTAAACGGTGAAGAGGTGAGGCGAGGGAGATGTGGAGCTACGTCGTTCGCGAACGACGTAGCGAAGATACGAAGAGATGGAGCGATGGCTTCGCGGCTGGAGCTCCGACTGTTTCATCATTGAAAACGGAGAACTTGAGGCAGTACGGCGTTCCAGCCCCGCCAGGTAGATTCCTCGCCGCGTCGAGGAGTGGTCCCTGGCGGCTTATCGCCCTGGTCCCGGAAATACCGCTCCCCCGCCGCCAGCCTGGCCGCTGGCTTTTGTTCCGGCGTCAAGGTTGGTAGACTAAAGACTGGCCAAGCTGAAGATCAGCCGCGAACGGCCAATGCCTATGAAAAAAACAACCCTCTTCCTACTCCTCGGCGTCTTCCTATTGTCCGGCCCGGCCGCGGTGCGGGCGCAGGATGTGCGCCAGGGATTCGATCCGAACGTCCTGATCCAGGACCGGTCTTTTAGCGATACGCGGGCCCTGGGCGGCGCGGAGGGAGTCCAGAAATTCCTGGAATCGAAGAACAGTATCCTGGCGGATGTCTCGCTGGATTTTCTGGCGCGGCTCAACGAACCAGCCGACCCGTACCTCAAATTCGCGCTCGGCGATCCCGGCTGGAACCTCGGACGGCTGCGAACGGCCGCGGAACTGATCTGGGACGCCTCCCAGACCAGCGGCCTCAATCCCCAGGTCATCCTGGTCACCCTGAACAAGGAGCAAGGTCTCGTCACCGCCGCGTCCTGTTACGAGCGATCACAGCTCCAGCGGGCGCTCAATCACGCGATGGGTTTCGACTGCCCCGACAGCTCCGGATGCGGAAACCTGTTCCCCGGTTTTTACTACCAGCTGTTCGGCAATCTCGACACGAGCGGCAACCGGTATCTCGGAGCGGCCAAATCGCTGATGCGATCCTTCGCCACGCCCGGCGGGCGCGGCCCGAGCATCAACGGCGTCCCGGCAAGGATCGGCGACCGGATCACTCTCGACAACACCCTCGGCGATTTCCTCGGCATTCCGACGCAGCAGACGGTGACCATCGGCAATTCGGCCACGGCCGCGCTCTATCGCTACACGCCGCATGTCTTCAACGGCAACTATAATTTCTGGAATTTCTTCACGTCCTGGTTCAAATATTCCAACGGTACGCTGCTGTCGTCCGCGGCCGACGGATTGACCTACATCATTCAGGACGGCTTGCGGCAGCGCGTGCCGAATTTCGTGGCTGCGTCGCGCCAGCTCGATCTGGCCGCCGCCGTGAAGGCCTCGCCGAACGAACTGAACGACTACCCGCCCGGACCCGCCTACGGCCCGGCTGACAACACGGTCATCATCGCCGACAACAAGCTTTTCGCGTTCCTGGACGGCGTCATGCATCCGGTCACGAGTTTTGTCCTCGCGCAAAGGAAGCTGAGCGCGATCACGCCGCTGCCGGTCGCACCCGAGGAAGCCGCGCTGTTCACGCCCGGCTCCCAGCTGACCCCGACCGACGGCACGATCCTGCGCGGACTGACGGACGTCAACGTGTACCTGGTCGAAAACGGTTCGCTGAAAAAATTCAGCCTCTTCACTTTCCGCCAGCGTGAGGCGGCCAAACTCATGCAAAAGATCGCGGACGACGAGATCGCGCTGTATCCCAAGCAGGGCTACGTCGCCCCGCTCTCCGGAACCCTCATCAAAGCCCGATCCGACAGCGGTCTGTACGTCATGAGCGAGGGGCGCCGCCTGCCGCTCACGCCCGAACTGTTCAAGAACCTGGGCTTCAGACAGAAAGACGTCGTGACGCTCGAGACGATCGACGAAATGGCCTCCATCCCCCTCGGCCCGCCTTCGACCCCGCGCGAACTGACGTATTTCTCCATCGGCGATTCGCCGGAACTGTTCATCTTCAAGAACGGGGCGAAACATCCGATCTTCCCCTTCGTGGCCAAACAGCGGCGCATCACGCCTGATTATCGCTTTGAAGCCGGCATCGTGAGCGGCTGGCCGGATGGGATCGCTGTGCCGCCCCGGGACAACACGCTTGTGAAAAGCGCCGCCACCACGGCCATCTACACCGTCAAGAACGGCCAGCTGCGCCGGCTGACGGCGGAATTGATCAAGAATCTCCGGCTCAATCCCAAGCAGGTCGTCACGCTGCCCGACTACGAGATCGCCGCTTTCGCCAAGGGCGGCTATGCCGAACCGGCGGACAACACTTATTTCCAGATCGCTGGCACGAAGGAATTCTATCTTTTCCGGAAAGGCGCCAAACATCGGATCTACCCGCTCGTCGCCGCCCAGCGCGGCATGACTCCGGACTTCACGTTCGAAGCCGCGGTCGCGAATGATTGGCCAGCAGACCTCCCGGTCGCGCTGCGCGAAGGGACGCTGGTGAAAAGCGATGCCGCCGCGACCGTCTATCTGGTCTCAGCGGGTAAATTGCGCCCGCTGACCGACACTGCCTTCAAACGCCGCGGCTACAGCCTGAAAAAAGTGAAGGTGCTGGCACAGGCGGAACTGGACGCCTTCCCGCAAGGCGCCCCACTGGCGAAGTGAACCCGGCCAACGCCAGACGCGGAATAATCTGCTAATCATCAGGATAATCAAAAATCCGCCAGGTTGCGCCTGCCGGATTTTTGGATATTTTCCGGGGTTCGTTAACGACAAGGCCGACACGTCCCGGTCGGGACGGGGTCAGTGAATGCCAAAAAATGCCGTAAAGATGCTAAGATTCTACTAAGATACAACATATGATCACCTTTTCGTGGAAAAAAATAGTCGCTTTTGCCGCGCTGAGCACGACCTTAATCGTGGGGGCGATACTTTTATCGAGATTATTCGCACCCGATTCTACCGCACCCGCTCCGCCGAAAGAAGCAGGGTATCACGATGCTTCACTTCCGGTCGAGGATCGCGTGAAGGATCTGCTCGGCCGTATGACGCTCGATGAGAAAATCGGGCAGATGGCGCTCGTGGAAAAAAACAGTCTCAAGAAAACGGAAGATATTGTCATATACGGGATAGGCGCGGTCCTGAGTGGCGCTGGCGGAAAGCCGGACGACAATACTCCAAAGGGATGGAAGGAGATGGTCGAACGGTTCACTGACGCGGCGCGCGGGACGCGGCTCGGCATTCCCCTGCTGTATGGAACGGATGCTAATCATGGGAATGGCAACGTGCCGGGCGCGACGGTGTTCCCGCACTTCATCGGACTCGGAGCAGCGAATGACCCCGGGCTGACGGAACGCATCGCGCGCGCGACCGCCGAAGAATCAGCTGCGATGGGCGTCCGATGGCATTTTTCGCCGACGTTCGACCTGCCGAAGGATATCCGATGGGGAAGGATTTACGAAACGTTCTCGGACGACCCCGAACGCGCCAGCTCCATCGGAACGGCATATATCCGAGGTTTACAGCGCGTTTCCGGAAAGGACGACCGGATCGACGTACTGGCGACAGCAAAGCACTACATCGGGCTGGGGAGCATGACCTGGGGGACGTCGACCAACAATGACTTTCATATCGACCAAGGCGTCGTGCCGGACGATGACCCCGTGGCGATGAGCGACGCATATCTGCCGCCGTACCGCGCGGCGCTCGACGCAGGCGCGATAAGCGTCATGGCCGGACTTGCCTCCTGGGGAGGCAATGACATTTCAGCGAACAGATATCTTCTGACGGACGTGCTCAAAAAGGAACTGGGCTTCCGGGGATTCGTGGTGTCCGATTGGTACGGAGTGTATGCGATCTCAAGGAACGATTACCGTTCGCTCGTTTCCGCCGTCAACGCCGGCATCGACATGGCCATGCTCCCATTCGACTACGGAGGATTCGCCTCAGACATGCGCGAAGCGGTCGTCAACGGCGACATTCCGCAATCGCGCATCGATGACGCCGTGCGTCGCATCCTCCGCGCGAAATTTGCGATGGGTCTTTTTGACGAACAAGGTGCGACGGTGCCTGGTCTTGAAGTCGTCGGCTCGCAAGAACATCGTGCGATCGCGCGGGAAGCGGTTCAGCGTTCGCTTGTGCTGCTCAAGAATCGGAACAAAACGCTTCCTATTTCGTCCGACGCACGCCTTATCCGAGTGGCAGGAGGCGCAGCAGACAACATAGGCAGACAGGCTGGCGGATGGACGGTCGAGTGGCAGGGAATCGACGGGAACTGGCTTCCGGGTGCGACGTCCATCCTCGCGGGCATCCGTGCCGCCGCGGGCAAACAAACGGCCATCGAATACGACCTGAGGGGGGACTTCCAAGAAAACGACGTCGCTGACGTGGGGATCGCGGTCGTGGGGGAAAAACCGTATGCGGAAGGATGGGGAGACAACGCGCAACCACGTCTCGACGACGCCGACCTGGCCGCGATCGCGAATCTTCGGAAGGCGAGCAGAAAAATCGTCGTAATCCTTGTCACCGGCAGACCACTCATCATTACGGACGAAATTCCGACATGGGACGCGGCAGTAGCTGCCTGGCTCCCCGGAAGCGAAGGCGAAGGAGTCGCCGACATGCTTTTTGGCGCGTCGCCGTTCACCGGCACCTTGCCCTTACCGTGGCCGCGTACTGTCGAGCAGCTTCCGATGGGACCGGACGGCCTAGCGGATGACGGCAGCGCGCCGCTTTTCCCTCATGGTTTCTGATTACGGAGAAACGCGGTCGGAAAAATTACGATTTAAGTTGAAACACAATGGAATAGCCTGAACCTGAGATGCACCTGATGAAAAATACTCTCTCAGTATGGCACAGAGGGTCGTCTTGCCATTAGTCGTCTTAAAATACCGTTCCCGTCGTCGTGCATCCGCAGCGCTTGGATACGCCTCATAGAAAATCAAATGACGGGAAGTCGTTTTGCCGTAGAGATATTGTTACCCGATTGATGTCCATAAAGTCTTCTACGCAGGTCGTTCGTCATGCCAGCATAAAAGTTTCCGTCGCGGCTGCTTTGTAGGACGTAGACGTAGGTGAATTTCATACGGACGGGTTCTTACCGCATAGCCGCGTGTCGCGTCAACTGGCCCTATACCAGTCGCTGCGCTCCGGTATAGGGCACGAACCACTCACCCTTCGGTAACATAAAACACCCGCTTGCTCTGGAAGCGAGTCATGACAGACCATGAGTGGCCTGCCATGAACCCGAGCCCGGAGGGCGAGTGGTTCGTGGCTGTGAGACCCGGTCTGGAACACCACCGGGTCAGGCCGTTGAGAGGTTATTGGAGCGCCGAATGAGAACCGCGCCGACGGCTCCCGGTCGGAGTCAAAAATGAGACACGGTGAGAATTCCGTTGGCCGGAATGCCGTGTCTCATTTCGGGCGCTTAGCCTCTATTCCTGGCGCATGATTCGCGCCGGCGCTGAATCTCAGGCGAACGTAGACCTGCGACGTGTGAACCCAGCCTCCTGAAGAACCAGACCTGTCAGCCAATAACATAACGGATAGAGTACAGCGATTATCAGGTCAAAATAAGCGCTGAACAGTAATCCCGGCCCCTTGATCCAAAGGATGATGCCGAGAATCCCGAAATAGAATAGGTGGTACAACAGACTACCTAGTGTACCCCACCGCCCCATCGCGGCTTTGATGAGAGCCACGACGAGTATGAGGACCAAGCCGCCGATCACGAACGGCAGGAGATGCCAGATAGTTGGCTTCAGTGATTCGATTGTCGACTCGAGAATGGCCGTCGCTTGGGCGGTCGCCTCAGCCTGAATCTTCTGAAAGAAATCAGGCGGGATGATTGACGAGATGTTGAGGGTTGAAGTTGATGACGACATAAGGGTGATTCATAATTTATGGAATGAGATTGATTGAAATCGAGGATATACCGGCCGCTTTCTAAACGGTCCAGCCGCGACCGCTGGCCGGGATGGGATCGCCGAAGTCCCATCCCGGCCCCTTCTTTTGTCTACCTGACCCCGCAGAGCGGGGCGTAGACCGTGCGGAGGCGGGATTCCTTCGCTAAGCGGACCCGTTCGTTCGCTTCGCTGTGGAACCATAGCTCGCTTCCGCCGCACCTCTTCCAGTCGGGCTTGCGTTCGTGGCTCGGAATGCGCCGGCCGAGGTCGTCGGTCTGTCCGACGTCCACAACCTTATCCCTCGCCGGAGTGAGGACGAGGTAGATCCCAGCGACGCCATTGAACTGGCCATCGATAGAGTACGGCCCACTGAACTGATAACCGAGGATGTCCATGGTCTGTGCCATAGTTTGTGCCTGCCGTGTAGCCCAGCCGCGTCGCCGCGACTCGGCGCGGGACGGCGGCTCTTATACCGGCCGTCCCGCGCCTTACGCGTCTACTTGCGACGGATCCTGAACCGTTCGGTCTCGGTGGTTCGGGGGTGGCGATCGGCGTATCGCTCCGTCACGAACTTCCCGGATTCCGAGCTCCGGTGGACCGTCTTGTGCGCGGGTCTGTAAGCCATAAGCAGGCTTATGTGAATAAGTCCGGGCCTAACGGGGATGGAAACGCGATTGCTTCCGTGGTACAGTTCGACCAGCATCTCCTCCAAGAGAGCCCTGCACCGGCCCCGCGTCGGCGCCGGGAACGGCGGCCCCTAAAGGCCGTCGTTTCCGTTTCCGACGTAATCAGACTTCGTATATTGTAAGCGGACTTAGCGGACATGGCAAGTAAAAAAATTTCCTGTCAAGACCGCGATATGGAGAACCCCAGTTTTTCGAGGCGGATACGGGCGACGACAGGATTCACGTCAAAGACGTCCGACAGCCTTTTTGCGGCGACGATGGCGACACTCCCCTCCAATGACGTCTGCCCCGACTTAGGCGAAGGTGCCGCGAGTTGAAATTCGGCCCGGAGCAGGCTGTCGACAAGCGGGCGCGGCATTAGGAGCGGCCCGATCATGGCGTCTGCTTGCCACTCCCACCACCTGTAGCCTCCGGCGGCGTTCGTGCCGATGTCGCGACAAAGGAAACGCGGATCGGACAGGTCGATTCCTGCTACGGCAGCGGGCGCGTTTGTGCTCCTCCCGAGTAATGCGCCGCCCTTACGTCCGCTGATGGCGAACAAGTAGGCGTGCAGCAAGCAGTGTCCGGCCTCGTGGGCGAGGGTCGCATTTGTCCTTCTCCTGCCAACATCGGACGTGTCCTCGCCCAACTCCTTAGAAATCATTATGTCGGTCGGGCCATTACTGCCAAAGGTCGTCAAGCCGAGAATACCATCCGGCAGCTCGGCGCAGTAGTCCGGAGTCACACCGAAACGCTTCACTATAAACGCCTCGATACGAATTGGTTCAGGGCTGGATGGAAGAAAACCCGCCTTCCGCAATTCACCAAGCGCTAACAGCTCAAATTCGACCGTTTTGAATACGGTCCTTTCCTTGAACGGCGAGCTGGTGGTGCGAAATTGCAGCATGACTATTTCTTGCCCATTTTTCTTAGCATCTTTTTCAATTCTTCGTAATCCTCATCATTCTTTAGTTTGCCCCGCATCAAAAAGCCAAGTTCCGGGTCCATCTGGAGAGTGCGCCGCTTTATATCCTCGACCACGGGTTTCGGGTCGTAGGCTTCAAGCTCCGCGTTTCTAATACCTAAGACCGAGGCCATTCTTTGGATTATTTCCAGGCTTGGGTAGCGCCTGCCGAGTTCAACATCCGATACAAAGGCCGGGGAAAGCTTTAGCTTCGACGCGAATTCCCTTAGCGACAGGCCCTTATCGTCCCTTAGATCCCTGATGCGTTGACCGATCGTTTGACTATTACTCACCATAGTGTAAGCTTATTATGCGTACAAGCGTATTTCCACTGTACGCCAGTCGGTCCAGACCGTCAACATCGGTTGTTATCACGCTATGAAAAAGAGGATTGTCCTCCAACTCACCGACCTCGCCCTGCACACCCGGACCTTCCGTCCGGCTAAGACCCTCGAGGGCGCAACCAAAATCGGCCCCAACGGTGAGCCGCGCGGTCGGCTCTACACCAATGGCCGAGCCGCTCATCTCGAAGGAACTTTTCGACCGGGTCCAGGCTAGGCTGAAGCGCGATAACATCCAGCGTACGGACGGCAAGGAGTTTGCCTTCACAAAACTCATGAGGTGCGGGGTCTGCGGCTCGGGCATCACGGCGGAAGAGAAACTCAGGAAACGTTCGGACGGTACGTTTCGCGACTTGGCGTCGCAGGGCCTCCATGGGGTCGGACTCGCGGTTCGACCGATAACTGAGCCTCATCAAATCGGCAATATATTGTAATACCCCGCCGTCCAGTTTCCTTACCCCTCCCGGTCTTGGGAATAACAAAATGAGACCTAGGCGTCTAGGTCTCATTTTGTTGGCTGCGGGACTAGGACTCGAACCTAGATAAGCAGATTCAGAGTCTGCTGTCCTACCATTAGACGATCCCGCATCGTTGATTTTTAGCGGCCATTCGGCGACGCGCCCATCGCTTCACTACTCCATCACTCGGCCTCCAAAGGCCGCGGCGAGGCTGTCGACCGGGGTGGCTGGAGCGGCCGCGGCAGCTGCCGGCGCCGGATCATTATTAACCATTTCCACCTTTCTTTCAAGTACCAGGCCCTCCATGCGGACGGGTTCGGCCAAAAGCGCCGACATGGCCTTTTCGGCAGCCTGGCGGTTCTTGGCGGAATTGAACTTATCCCGGTGAAAGACGTAATTGAAGCCGACCTTGACGACGCCGCCCGCGATCTCGACCGGCTCGGCGACTCCCAGGAGGAACGTCAAAGAATGATTCTCTTCGCCGACCAGGCGCAAGAAATCGCCCCATTTGGCGCGGACGGCATCAAGATCGAAACCGCAAACGCATCCGACCGTTGTCGGCGGAGCGGCGGCGGCTGGCGGCAAAACTTCGTCCTGTCTGACCGCTGCCGGAACTGTCGGCTCGATATGAACCGCGCGCGGGATCTCCGGCGCCGCTTCGATCTTTTGCACCGGCGCGGCCGGCGCTTTAGGAGTGGCCAAAGGCGCGGCTGGCTGAACGACCGGGCGCTTGGTCGGCGGCGCTGGCCGAGGCGACTCCTCGACGATGTCGGTCATACCGGCGCAATAGCGCGCGACGGCGATCTCAAGCGGCAGCTGCGGCGGCTGGCAGAGTTTGACGTCGCGGCGTTTCTCGATGAAGAGTTCCAGCAGTTTCACCAGGTCACCGACCTCGCGGAGTTCGCGCCAGCCTTCGAGCTGGCGTTTCTGTTCCTCATCCATATCGATGACCACGGCGCTGACGTCGCCTGTGACCTTGGCAAGCAAGATGCGGCGCAACAGCTCTATGACGTCGCCCGTGAACTGATCGGCGTCGATCCCCTCCTCCGCGCTGTCATCAATCACGGACAACGCCGCGCGGCCGTCGCGCCGCAGCAGCGCTTCGGTGAACGCGCTGACCAGGGCCGTACTCGACCGCGGCAGGACGACGAGCGCTTCGTCATAACTCACGCGCTTGCCGTCGCCCAAGGACAATACCTTGCCGAGCAGGCCCTCGGCGTCGCGCAGACAGCCGTCGGAATTGCGGGCGATCTCTTCCAGGGCCCGCTTGTCGACTTTGACGCCCTCGCGCTCGCAGATGCCATGCAATCTTTCCACCAGGTCCGCGAACGGGATCTTCCGGAAATCGAAACGTTGGCAGCGCGAGATGATGGTCGGCGGCACCTTGTGGAGTTCGGTCGTAGCGAGAACGAAAACGGTCTGCGCCGGCGGCTCCTCGAGCGTCTTCAGGAGCGCGTTAAACGCCTCCGCGGTCAGCATGTGGACCTCGTCGATGATGAAGATCTTGTATTTGAGCCGCGACGGCGAGAAACGGGCGTTCTCGATGATGTTCTCGCGCACGGCGTCGATGCCGCGATGCGAAGCCGCGTCGATCTCGATGACGTCGAGGGTCTTGTTCTCGTTCACGGCCTCGCAGCTCTCGCATTTGCCGCAGGGCTCGCCGCCCCGGCGATCCAGGCAGTTCAGAGCCTTGGCCAGAATACGAGCGATGGTCGTCTTGCCCACGCCGCGCGGCCCGGAAAAAAGATAGGCGTGCGCCAATTTGCCGGTCTCGACCTCAAAAGCCAGGGTCACTTTGACGTGATTCTGGCCGGCGATGTCGGCCCAAGACTGGGGGCGATATTTGCGGTAGAGGGTCTGGGACATGTTCTGCGTTAATCACAGCCAGGCGGAATCGCCGGGCGCGTCTGGTCCATTATATCCGAGTTCCGAAGCGTGCGCACCTCCCCCGTCAAGACTACGCCAGGGGGTTGCGTTTGATGATGTTCTCGACAGCCGCCCACTTCGACGGAGTGCTCTTCGGCACGAGCAGGACCGCCTCGTCGCCGGGTTCACCTTTGAAATACGTGACGCTGGCTTTGATGATGTTGAAGCGGCGATTCTCGGTAGCGGCGTAGAATTCGCCGATCGTGGCGTCGAAGCCCAGAGTGCCCATGACGCGGGAACGCTCGATCGGGCCGATCTGCTTATAGATAAAGGAACCTTTGGGGGTGATCGTCAGCTTCAAGAGATCGCCCTCGACCAGTTTGGACTTGGAAGCGTAGTTAGCCGGGACGGTGTAAATCTTGCCATCAGAGCCGACCATGTTGGCGCCGTCGAAAACGCCTTCGATGACGCGTCCTTCGACCGACGGCAGGCCCTGCAGGTCGGCGTCGCTCATGGCCGGACCGCGAGCCGGAGTACTGTTCTCGACTAGCGGGCTCGAGCCGCCCTCAAGCAACCGGATGATATTGGCGATATCGCGCTCGATGGAGCGAAGCGCTTTGAGGCAGACGCGTTGTTTGTTGGATTCGGAGAGCACACCCTCGGATTCACCGTTCGGCGCGGCCGGAACCGGGGTTGCGGCTTCAACGGCTGCAGACCCTTCAACTGATTGATCGGCTGTCGGAATGGGAATAATAGCCGGATCCGCCGCCGGCACGGACGCGGCCGGAGACACAAAAGACGCCGTTTCTGGCGCCTGAATATCATTGTTCGGAATGAGATTGTCCTCCATAGCTTTGTTTTGGTATTAATGGCTATAGGCGGCAATAAGATGCCGTGTTGGCGTAAAAGATACCACCAGTCCAGCTGACGGTCAATGGCCTTTTTGTCCGGACTTTTTTGGCTCTAAAAACAGGAATATGAATCTTATTTGATGAGTCGGCAGGACAACCAGACCCGGATGATAATGAGACCCTTCTCCGCCGGAGGCGAGCCAGCTCTGATTTTTTATCTGATAGAAATTCTCTAAAACTATCTGATTGTTTTTCGTGAAAACTATCAGATAGAATCTGATGGATTTCTATCTGATAGAAATGCTCTAAAACTATCTGATTGTTTTTTCGTGATCCAGCCGCCTATTTGGCGGGCGGAGCGGCCACGGGGATGCCGCCGAGCTGGGTGCGTTCCAGGATCTCCTGTTCGACGATGGCGCGGTCGCGACCGTACTTGAGGCGCGAGAGCATGCGGATAGCCTCGGCGATCCGGCGGTCGGGCTTGACCGGCGGCGGCGGCGAAAAATTGAACGGCCGCGACGACTGGTTGTCGATCAGCATCTTGCAGTTATAAGTGAACTTCGCCGCGTTCACGAGATCGAACGCGCTGAACACGGGCTGGAACTCCTTCTCCAGGAACTGCGCGTCCTCGATGCCGACGCGTCCGATCATCATGGTGCCGGCGTTGCCGAGCACGGCGTCGCGGATCTCGTTATCCCCTTTCGGCGACAGCTGGCCGAGATACTGATGCGACAGGTACAGCGACAGGGCGTATTTGCGGGCCTCGGACAAGATGGTGGCGATCGACGGCGTGATAAAATTCTGGAACTCGTCGATATACAGATAGAACGGATTGCGCTTCTCGGCCGGCATGTCGGCGCGGCCCATGGCGGCCATCTGCAGCTTGGTCACGATGATGAGGCCAAGCAGGTTGGCGTTGATGTCGCCGATCTTGCCCTTCGAGAGCGCCACGAGCAGGATCTTCTTGTCGTCCATGATCTTACGGAAGTCGAGAGCGGATTTCTGCTGGCCGATGATGTTGCGCATCATGCCGTTCTCGACGAAGCGGCCGACCTTGGAAATGAGATAGCCGAACATCTCCGATTTGTGGAAATCCGAGGTCTTGGCGATCTCCTTCTGCCAGAAATTCAGCACCACCGGATCCTTGACCTTGGCGGTCCACTGCTTCTGGTATTCCGGATCGACGATCAGGCGCGGAATCTCGGCGATGGTGCCGGGATTCTCCCGGTCGGACATGAGCGTCAGCATGAAATTCCGCATGTTGTGCTCGAACATCGGGCCGATCATCTCCGGCGGGAAGAGCTTGTAGAAGATGGCGATCATCTCGCCGGCCACGTAATCTTTCATCTCGTCGCTCGGCGACTCGAGCATGTTCATGCCGATCGGCCGCTCGACGTCCGAGGGATCGAAAAGCACCACATCGTCGGCGCGCTCTTTCGGAACCATGCCAAGCACGGTCTCGACGAGGTCGCCGTGCGGGTCGATGATGCACAGGCCATCGCCGTTCTTGATGTCCTGCGCGGCGAGATTGGCGATGAACTCGGATTTACCGGCGCCGGATTTGCCGATGCAATACATGTGGCGCATGCGGTCGCTCTTCTTGATGTGGACCGGGGTCTTCACGCCGCGATAATCGATCTGGCCCAGATAGAGGCCTTCTTTCGGGATGTTCTGCGGCGGCGGCGCCTTGCGGGCGGTGAGCCAGCGGATGTTCGGCGTCTCGGTCGACGGCAGCGGCATGTGATAAAGGCTGGCCAGCTCCTCGCTGTTCATGACCATGCCCGCGTCTTCGATGAAATGCCGGAAGATGAAATTCCGCACGACACTGTCCGAAGACTCCTTGCTCTTGAGCAGGAGATTGCCGAACTGCGGCAGGCCGTACTGGCCGAAAGCGGCGACGATGTTGTCGAGATAGAGCTTCGCCTGATCCTTGGCCGCGGCCGACGCCACGACGCGGATATTGACGTCGAGTCCCATCTTGGCAGCCTTCTCCTGGAAAGATTTGACCATCTCGTCGTCCATCGGCGACAGCCGGTATTCCTTCGGCGGCCCGGCTTCCTTTTTCTTGGACGGCGCGAACAGCTTGTTGAACTGCGACAATGCACCGCGATCAGCCATGACCTGCTTGTAGGACTTGCCCTGCTGCATGGCCGACGCGATCGACAGGGCCGGCTTCCGCCAGGACGAATCCGCCGACCGCACGACGACCTGGATGCCGGCGCCATCGTCCTTGCTGACCTTGGCCAGCGCGTTCGTCAGCGAATTCAGCGGGTCGGATTCCAGCTTGCGATAGGTCTTGATCGGAAAATAGGACGCCTGCCGGAATTTCAGGCTTGCTCCGGCCACGACGCCGCGGGGCACGAAACAATTGTAATCCGCGACCTCCTCGATCTGGGCGTGCGGATACTGGGCGTGGATCTGCTGGACGACGTAATCCTGCAGACGCGGCGACATGGAGATATAGAACGAAACGAGGCCGTGATCAGCGACAATCTCGAAAGAGACGGTGTCCTCGCGGCCGAGCACCCCCGCCTTCATCCCCTTTTCCGGATTCAGGCCGCCGATGGCCGCAAACACTGCTTCCATCACGCCGATACTTTCCTGAACCTCCTGCAGCGATTTTTCCTGGGAGCCGGACTCGCCTTTTTCCTGAGCCTCCTTCGGCACAGTCACGAGCAGGACGGCGCGCTTGAACGCTACGCCTGTCTGGTAGACGCGCCGGCTGACGGCTTTGACAATGGCCCAGACGACAAGCAGTGCGACAACGGCCGCGGCGGCATAAACAACGGTCCAGAACAGCGGCTCAGTCATGATCTGGCTGATCGTGAGATTCGCCGGCAAGCCCGGAATATTCAAAGGGATATTCAACCAATCCATATCAGGTCGCGCTGACTTCTTTTTCTTTCTGATGCTCTTGGGCAAGCAACAGGATCTTATCAGTCTTGATCTTGGCCTCCTGCTCCAAAAAATAGCGATTGACGCCGGGAATCATCTTTAGCCACTGGAGGATCAATTTCAATACGTCCTTGGCCCGGATCTTGGTCTGTTCAATCAACGAACGGAGCCGCAACGCGGTCGCTTCACCCTCGGCTTTGAACCTGGCGCGCGCCGCCGGCGGCATGGCCAGATAGACCTCGACCAGATTCTCTTCGAGGACGCGTTCGACGCGGATGTGATAGGTGTCCTTGGCGGCAACGGGTGCGGCGGCGGACTTGGCCGGAACCGCGGGAACCGAGGCGGGCTGGGCTTCGTTCTGAGCCGCGACGGCAGCATCAACCCGCTCGACGCGTTCTTTTTCGCGCGAGGGCTCCTGTTCGTGTGCGATAGCTTGTCCGGGCTGCTTTTCGACGCCTGGCGCCGGCCGCAGCAGCTCCCGATTCTCGCCTAAACCCATAGTTTCACCGGCTGAACGGTTACTTTATAAGTATACAATAAAATCGCGCTGCTTAACAGGTGGCTCCGCCGAAATAAGGCTGAAATTTGGTGACCGCCGGGCAGGCATGATAAAATTGACCTATGATCAATAACATCAAACGCAACGGCCTCAAAATACAGACCTACGAACGGGAGGGGTTCAAATGGGTGGATATCACCCAGCCTTCGGCGCGAGCGATCGGCGCGCTCCGGGAACAATTCCCGTTCTTTCTGGATATCGACCTGCGCGACTGCCTGCCGCCGAACCAGCGTCCCAAATTACTTGAACGCGAGCAGTACATCTTCATAGTCCTGCTGTTCCCCTACTTCGACGAGAAGACCCGGGTCATCAAAGCGACCGAACTCGATCTCTTCATCGGCAAGAATTTCGTGGTGGCGAACCATGAGGGCGTCCTGAAGCCGCTCCTCGACCTGGCCGAATGTTTCTCCGGCCAGAAGCCGCTCTGCACCCTCGAAGACATGACCAACCCGGCGGTGTGGCTGCACTCCATCCTGAACTCGCTGCTCGCCGGCTGTTTCCCGATGCTCACCCACCTGGCGAACGACATCAATGCGCTCGAATCCGAGCTGTTCCGCGAAACGAACGCCGAGACCATCCGGGAGATCCTGCGCGTGAAATCGAACATCGTGGACATGCGCAAGATCATGCAGGGCCACAAGCACATCATCGAAAAATTCATGTCGTCGGCGCACCGGATCGTCAACATGAATAATCTGTCCGTCTACTACGTGGATCTGGTCGAACACACCAAAGAAATCTGGGACTTCCTCGACAATGACCGCAGCACCATTGACGCGCTCTACGAATCCTACGTCTCGCTCGTGACCTTCGAGACCAGCCAGTCGACCAAGGCGCTGTCGGCGCTCGCGCTCATCATCTTCCCGATGAACCTGGTCGCGGCCGTCTTCGCCATGCGCGCGGACCACATGCCGTTCCTGGGCTGGCCGGGAGATTTCTGGTTCATGCTCGGCACCGTCTTCCTCGTGATGACCGTCACGGTCGGCTACCTGCGCCGCAAAAAATGGCTGTGACCGGCAGCCGCTATTCCGCACCTAAAAGCCGCCCCGTGGAGGGCGGCTTTTTGATGATGATCGGAGGCTAGACGCGTCTTATCCGGCGGCCGGCGGGAGTATCCTCGACCTGGAAGCCGGCGGCTTTGATCTCGTCGCGCAGGCGGTCGGACTCGGCGAAACGCTTCTCGCGGCGAGCCTCGTCGCGGCGGTCGATCAGCAGTTTCACGCTCGCTGGCAGCTCGGCCTCGGTGACGTTGCGGCCGAAAGCGAAACCCAGCACCTCGCCGACGGTCTTCATGAACTTCACGGCGGCCTCTTTTTCTTTCAGGGTCAGCTTGCCGGCGGCCAAGGCCTCGTTCGCCTCGCGGACCAGATCGAACACGACGGCCAGGGCGCCGGCGACATTCAGATCCTCATCGAGCGCGGCGAGAAACTCCTTACTGGCCTTGCCGGCGGCTCCAGCCGTGCGTCCGGCCAATTCAGTTGAATAAGCGGCCAGGATATCAACGAAAGAATCCAGGCGATCGAGCGCGCCGCGGGCGGACTCGAGACCTTGCAGGGTGAAATTGAGCGGCTGGCGGTAATGCGTGGACATCAAGAGATAACGGACCTCGCGCGGCGAATAACCCTTGGCGATCAAGTCGTCGAGCGTGTAGAAGTTGCCTTTGGACTTGGACATCTTCTCGCCGTCGACCATGAGGTGCGTGACGTGGAGCCAGACGCGAACAAATTCGCGACCGGTCGCGCCTTCGGCCTGGGCGATCTCGCATTCGTGATGCGGGAACTTGTTGTCCTCGCCGCCGGTGTGGATATCAATGCTCTCGCCGAGATATTTCATGGACATGGCCGTGCACTCGATGTGCCAGCCCGGATAGCCGCGGCTCCAGGGCGCGTCCCACTGCAGGAGATGTTGAGGGTTGTGGATCCAGAGCGCGAAATCAGCCGGATGTTTCTTCTCGGAACGGACCTCGACGCGAGCGCCGGGATTCAACCCTTCGATGGAATTACCGGAAAGCTGGCCATATTTCGGAAACGCGGCCACGTCATAATAGATGCTCGTGCCGCCATTCTCCTCGACCTTGTAGGCGAGGCCGTTCGCCAGCAGCTTCTCGATGACGGCGATCATTTCCGGAATGTGTTCGCTGGCTTTGGGATAGACATGGGCGCGCCGGACGCCAAGGCGGTCGATATCGCGGAAAAAAGCTTCGGTGTAGAAAGCGGCCACTTCCTGAGGCGTCTTGCCGACCTTGCTGGCGGCGGCCTCCATCTTGTCCTCGCCGACGTCCGCGTCCGCGAGCATGTGGCCGACATCGGTGATGTTCATGACCTGCTTGACCTCGAGTCCGCGCGCCTCAAGGTGGCGTCGGAGGAGATCGGCGAGCAGGAACGAGCGCAGATTGCCGATGTGGACGTAATCGTAGACCGTGGGGCCGCAGTTATAAACGGTGACCGCGCCCTTTCTGACGGGCTTCAGCGGTTCGGTCTGTTTGGTGAGCGAATTGTGCAGTTTGATGGCCATAGATACGAGCAGGATACGCCTTCCGGGCGGCTTATTCAAGTGAGGCTGCGAGACCTCATTCAGGCTAAAACCGCCTCATCTCGCTCTAATCATAAAACCGCCAGACGATTTTTCGAGAGACGGAGTGCGGGAGAGACGGAGTGCGGGAGTATGGGCTCAAAACCGTCTGATGATTTTAAAATCAAATCAACGCCAACCAAAAAGCCGCTCCACACGGAGCGGCTTCGACTCCAATCCCGGATCATTCATCCCAATAAAGGCACCTCGCCGCGCAACAAGCATCGGAATCATCATCAGTCTCGATCTCCATGGCCCAGTAAGATCCGGCATCAACCACTTTGCACCAGCTATCCTCGTCTGCACCATCGATATCCCTGAGGCCCACCCAAGTCAGGAAACACATGTCCCGACCGGTTTTAGCCCTGATGTAATACGACAAAGGATTGCCCTGCCCGTTATAGATACACTGAGACCACTCACTGCTGACATGCAGCGTGTTATTGAGCGTGACATCGCCAGTCAGATGTATCGTATTCATGTACGACACGTCGGAAGGATTGACGTATTTAGCGGCATCATCAAAGTCTACGAAAGCCCGAGCGACAACGGCGTTCAGTTTAGAGATGGAGTTGGGGTCGACGTAATAAGTCGCGTCGTTCTGATCGACAAGTGCCGGCGCCAACACCGACTTTGCATTGTAGCTGCGGACATAGGTGGGATCGGTCATATACCAGCCGCCGGCATAAGTGCCGTTATACCAACCAGTATCACCGTACGTGCGATGCCAACCAGCGCCATCGTCAATCACGACCGCTCCATCGACTGTGACGCCGCCGTTGGCCCCCAAAGATCCGGCCACGGTCACCGTGCCCACCGAGCCGACCGTGCCATTGCCGCCCGAGACGGTCAGAGTCGGCACAGTCGAGTTCAATCCGACCGTGAAAGTGTTGTTCGCGGCGTTCACCATCTTTTGGGAAGTATCAAGGCCCGAGCCGATGGCGATCGATCCCTGTCCGGTCGCACTGACGGCGGTGCCGATGGCGAAACTCGGTCCGACGCCAGCGGCGCCGGCCGTCGCGCTGTTGCCAATGGCCACGGAGTTGTATCCCGGAGCGGCTGACATATAACCCAGCGCGACCGAATAATTGCCGCTGACAGTGTTGGAGGTGCCGATGGCCACGGAGTTGATGCTGGTGGCCGTCGAAGTGTATCCCATCGCGATCGAATAATTGCCGCTGGCGGTATTGGACCGGCCCAGCGTCGTGGCCGCGTAACCGCTGGCGAGGTTGTTGCCGCCAGCGCTGAACGACATGTTGCCGCTGGCGGTACTGACGTAGCCCAGGGCCGAGGACCAATTACCGGAAGCAACGACGCTGTAACCGATCGCGGTAGCTCCAGTCATGGTCGCCTGGCCGTTGCCGGCGGCGAAAGAGTACTGTCCGGAAGCCTTGGACTGCGAACCGAACGCCGCGGAGTAATAACCGATATTGGCATCGTCCCAATAATCCGAATAACCGTAGCCGGCGCGGAAAGCGCCTTTCACGGGAATCCACATCAACCGGAAACCATTGCCTGATGTCGGCGTGGCTCCGACGTTGCCGCTGAACAACACCGACCCTCCCTGAACCTCGAACGCGGGGTTGCCGGCGGCCGGCGTCGTGCCGCCCACGACCACGATACCGCTATCCTTGACCGTCAGTTTGGTATTCGCGCCGACATCGCGCAGCTGCAGGATATCCTTGCCAGCCGCACCATCGACAATGAGGGCGATGTTGGGATCCGCGATGGCGTGCGCATTGCCGGAAGCGTCAACGAAAAGACCGCCGTCAACCGACAATTTTTGCTCAGGCGTCGTATCACCGATGCCGACATTCACGCCGTCATCCGTAATGGTCGAGTCACCGAGGGTTGAAACACCCGTGAACTTGGCGACCTGATTCGTCGTGCCATTGCCGCTCAGACCAGACGCGAAGGTCTGCCAGGTCGCTATACCGGTCGCATCCGAGGTCAGGACCTTGCCGGCACCGGCGTCAGTCGCGAGCTGCAGAGCAGTCAATTGAGCGAGGCCATCGACGATCAGATTGAAAGTCCCGCCGCCCCAGTTGCCTAAATTCAAGATCGAAGGACCAGCATCATCAACGCGAATCGCCTTGCCAGAGGGCAGATAGATGTCGCCCTGGCCATTGGCGGTGCTGGTCAAGACAAGATTGCCAGCCGTGGACTTGATGTCGCCCTGGACGATGGCCGAACCGGAGTCGCCGCTCGGCAAATTCTTCTGGATGAACGGAGTATCGCAAGCGCAGGTCGAACTGTTGAAAATAAAACCCGGCGAGCAGGAAGTCACCATGCAGGTGTTATTGCCGCTGCAAACGCTCTGGCCGGACGGACAACCCATCTGGCTGCACTGACCGGTGAAGACGCCGTTCACGGGACAACCGGAGGTGCCGGAGCAGGACGCGTAGGCGACCGAAGTGGCCGCGGTGCAGTTGGGAACGCTGCCGCAGGGATAACCGGTATTGCAAACGAGCGGGCAATTCGCCTGGCCGCAGTCACGCTTCTGCGAATCCGGACACATGGTCTTGGCGTCCAGGTAGCAAGAATAATTCGGGGCCGAACCGCAAACCGCTTTGCTCGGAGTCGAAGGACAGCTGAACGGCGTGGTCTTCGGACTCCGATTCTCGGCGCGACAGGCATCCAGACAATCCCACTCCGCCGCCGCCGGAACCGGCAAAACCGCGAATCCAGAGAGGGTCAGAAGACCCGTGATGAGAAAGGCTGTCAGACGCGGAGATGACGGATTAGCCATAGGATCGGAGTGAAAAATTGATGAGATCAGGGTTTGCAACAGGCGACCGGCAAAGCGACAGCGCAAGAGGTCGCATAACCGATGCCGCCGTTCGCATCGAAGGACCAGAAAGCGCCGTAACCGGTCGATGTCGTCCAACCATTACAGTCGTTGACGGCTGGCGCGGTAAAGCCCGGCGGACCGGAAGCGACCCAAGCCGACTGGCCGACGAAGAGCGACCATTCGGCCGCGGACAGACAATAAGAGCTGCGCAGAACCTCGTCCGGCGTGCAGACATGCTGTTTCTCATCCGGTTCGGCGCCGCGGCAAATGGTGTCCAGACCTTTGTATCCGCCCTGGCTGCCGTTATAGGCCGCCGCGGTCAGCTTGTAGATCTTGCCGCCGGTGCATTCGTCAGCCGCCAGCATGTAAGCCCAGTCGGCATTGCCGGAAGCATCGCTCTGCATGACGAAACCGTCAGTGGTGGGTTTGGCCAGTTTGAACTTGTTGGCGGACAGCGTGCCATCGGCCGCTGAGATGCGCACGGCGTTCTTCAGATCGTCGGTCACGCCGAGATTGACGTTGCGGAAAAGAAGATCCTCTGTGGCGTCATCCATGCCCATGTACCACTGCTCGGCATCGCGCGCGCGGTCAAGCCGCAAGCCGGTCCACACTTTGGCCAAGGGCGGGCCGGAAAGACGGGTGATGGGCAGGACGGCTTCGCTGCCGCTGATATCTAGGCGGAAACCTGGCGTTGTCTCGCTGATGCCGATCCGGGATCCGTCATTATATAAGAAACTATTCTTGATCCACGCGGCCCCGTCATAACGGAGCGTGTCGCCGGCCGCGGCCGTTTCCGGCAGACCGACCAGATTCTGCCAAGTGCCAAAACCGTTCGCATCCGAAGTCAGAACATATTTATCCGCGGCGCCGCCGGACATCTGAAAACCCTGCATAGCGACGGTTCCCCGAACATCAAGCTTCTGATCCGGCGTGTCGGTGCCAAGACCGACATATCCGGCCGTGCCAGCCGCACTGCTGATGACCAGATCGTTAGTCGTGGCGTTGCGGCGGATGATGAACCGATCGTCAAAGGTCTCGAGTCCCAGGAACCACTTCTCCGCTTTCTGTCTCGCGAGCGACAGGCCGGTCCAGAGAGCGCTGCCGGTATCCTGATTCAGGCGCAGGATGACGCCGCCGGTCTGACCGAAGATGTCGAGGGTTTTTTCCGGAGCGACCGTACCGATGCCGACATTGGCCGTATCATTGGACAACAGGGTTGAGGCGGTCCAGTTGGAACCGTCGTAGCGCAGTGTAGCATTCGCAGCCGCGGATTCCGGCAAGCCGAGCGGCCAATAGTCGCGGCAGACCGGAGCGGTCTTGCCGAGACACAACCGATCGGTCTCCAGAGTTTCAGGTTCCGTCGTAAGATCGCCGCTCAGCGTCGAAATGCCGTTCGCCATGAGCGAGCCGTAGACGACCGCTCTGACGCCGGTCGCGCCGGCGCCCCAGTTGCCGATGTTCAAAATAGTCTCCCCCGCACCGTCGGCACGAATAGCCTTACCGTCAGAAAGAGTCAGATCGCCGGCTGTCAGAGACATGTTGCCCGCGATCTTGATATCAACATCCTGCGGCACGACCGTGGTCGGCAGAGCATAAGAGGCTTTGGTCAGGACATACTTCTCCACACATTTCTCGGTACAAGGATCGTACACTGCCGGCGACGGACACGAAGCGCTGGTCGTCGCTTTACAAAGATCGCCGGGGCACATCGTGAAACTGGCCTTGCACCCGCCGCAAACCATAGTGTCGTCCGCGGCGCTGCAGACCGAAACCTTATTCAGAGGATCGCAAGTCGCATTGCTCTTCTGGCAGATGTACGCGCCGGAGCAGCTGTTCGGTTTATCATCCGGGCAACCGCAGGCGCAGGTGCCGCAGATCAGCTTGGTCTTCTGGGTGTCGGGCGCGATGGGACAGGTCGGCTCCAGCTGACAGGTATTGCCGCACCAGCGATTGGAGCCGGTGCAGCTGATGGCTCCCGTCGGATCCGTGGCGGGACAAACAAAAGCGCTGGCCGGAGCCATGACGACGAAAACCGAACAAACCATTGTTCCGATAATAACGGCGGCTTTGGCGGCGAGATGATCGGTCAGACGCTTCATAGACAAATAATGGTTTGATGCTCAACGGCAGCAAGCGAAAACGACATCCTGGTTGCAGGTGGTCAGGAATCCCTGGCCGCCGTTCGACGACTGGAACCGCCACATGCGTCCGAGATGATTCGCTAGTTTGGATTGCCAACCCTGGCAGTCGTTGGCTGGCGCCGTGTAACCGGGAGGTCCGTCCTGGATCCAGGCTTCCTGTCCGTTGATGGCGACATCCTTGATCTTCGAACCGGCGCCGGCGCACTTGATGCTGTTCAGGATCTCGGCGGTCGCGCAGACGTGGGCTCCGGCGCCGAATTGCGGCACGCACAAAGTGTTGGCCGTGAAATAACCGCCGGCGGTGTCGTTCAGATTGCCATTGAATTTGAGAGTGGTGACGCCGCGGAAGACGGGACCGAAACAGCCGCTCACGGAAAGATTGCCGTCGCGGTCGAGGGAGGCGCGGTCGGTCCAGACGCCGGCGTCCGAAGTCTGCAGGAGCAGCAGGCGGTCGCCAGCGTTCATGTTCGCGTAGGGCGCGAAACCGTAATAAAGATTCTGGCCGCCGAGGTTCTTGCCCAGATCGAGGCCGATGTCGCCGACGGAAATGCCGACGGGTTTGCCAGCCTCAGCCGGACCACCGCCGTCAATCTCGATCGCGGCCGCGGCCTGCTTCGCGGTGGTGTCGGTGCGATTCCAGACCGTGACCGGAATGTTGCCTTCCGGCGGCTGGGCGCTGGGCGGATTGAAGGTGGCGGCGAAGACGGAGCTATCGCTGGCACCGAACAAGATCTGAAAAACCGCAGCCGCAAACACGAAAACAACCGCCATCAACGCGATGTGAGATCTTTTTCCTGCACCCCCCGGCTTATTGTCTCGTTCCGACATATGACGACATCCGATCTTGCCTCAAGACCGGCTCTTATCTGAGTGGCTCTACTATATCATATGGACGAGCCAAAAAGCAGGCGCATCATTTCAGTTATCCACAATCTTATTCGAGCCTCAAAAAGAGCCGGTGGTATACTGAAATCAATCTGAATCTTAAGCCGGATCTATCTATGCAAAATTATAAGTCTGCGGTGGCCGCGCTGGTCATTGGCGCGCTGGTCATTGGCGGAGCCGGCGGTTATTACCTGGGCCTGAACAAAGCCAGCGCCTTGGCCGCTGTTGCGACTAAGAACAAAATCCAGGAACTGGAAGCCAACTGGCTGAAGGTACAGGGTCTGGATCTGCAGCAAGGACAACAGAAAGTCGAAGTGAAACTCATCAACGGACGGATAGTGACCGTCGGCCAGGACTATCTCGAGATCGAAACTTCGACCGTGCCGACGAATCCCTTTGCCGACCCGCTGCCAGCCAAGCGGCGCATCACGCTCGCCGAGGGCGGCAAGGTCCTCCTGGTCTCGCTGAAGTCGGACAAAGAGATCGCGGGAGAGCTGGCGGCCTTCGAAGCGGCGCAAAAGAAACTACTGGCTGAATCGCTGAGCGGCAAAATTACGGAACCGCTGATCATACCGTCGAGCGAGAAACTGACGGAGATCGCGATCAAGGATCTTCAGGCGAACACCAACATCCAAGTCGTGGCCAGCCAAGACATCGAGTACGCGGAAACGATCAAAGCCGTGGAAATAAGAGTGGCCGCCGCCGCACTGGAAGAGATCATCGCGCCGCCCAGCGCGCCGCCGGCTGCCCCGGTTGAGGAAAAAGTCCCGTAAACATTACCGCCGGACGCTGACCGAAGCGAACAAATATCTTGATCAGCGAATAGCGTCCCTCGCGGACGCTATTTGTTTTCAGGCGGACTCGAAGCGAGAGTCGTGATACGAACAGCTGGTGCGAGAATGAGACTGCGCGGTAAAAATCTGGCGCGTCTCGCCCAAGCAAAAAACCCGCGGCGAGCGGGTTCGGTCGTATGTTTTTGGTCGAGCGCTCAGTCCCCTTTCAACGTCACCATCGCCATGATCGGAGCGACGATCCAGATGAACTTGCCGCCATCGGAAAGGAAAAGCGAACGGGTGAACGGCGCGAGATGGCTCACGGCGTCGGCGGGCAGGAGCGAAAGCGTGATGCTCACGAGCAGACCGACGTGCAGGATCGAGAACGCCAGGACCTGCCACCATTTGCCGGACGCGAGATTCGAAAAAGTCTTGAGCAGCACCGAGCGCGACAGGAGGAAGAACAGCAGCACGAAGATGCCGACGAAAGCGCCGATGCGGAAAGCCGCAATCTGGCCGCCGGCCCTGGAGAAGCGGAGCTGGTCAATGAACGGCGCGTTCGAAACCACCGCGAGCGCCATGTAGATGGAGACGAGGATCACGACGATGCGGTCGCGGCCGAGCGACAAGCCGTAGAGGAACACCGTCACGACGAAGAACAGGACGATGAACAGGTCCCAGGAGGGCGCCGACCAGTTGATCTGGTTGACATAATCAGCCGTAGCGTTGCCGACTTTGACGACTTCGGCGACGACGTCCGGCGAATTGGTCACGACTTCGGCTTGGAAGAGAAACATGGCTGTTGGATGCGCCAATTGATTCAAGTATCTGAATTATACCATCTCCAGGCAGCCTTGGCTATACCGAAAAGCGGGCTGACGCCCGCCTTATTTGCCGTCGTTGCCGCTCGCGACGCGCGCACTTACAGATCCTCCCACTTTTCCAGCAGCCGGCGCTGTTCGCGGGTGAGCTTTTTGGGGATAGCGACCGTGACAGTGACCAGATGGTCGCCGCGACCGGAGCGGCGCAACAGCGGGACGCCCTTGCCGCGCAGGCGGAATTCCTGGCCCGGCTGGGTGCCGGCCGGAAGTTTCAGTTCGACCTCGCCGTCCACGGTCTCGACGCTGACCGCGCCGCCGAGCGCGGCCTGGGCGATCGTGGCCTCGAAGCGGCTGCGGATGTCGGCGCCGTCGCGGGTGAAGCGAGGATCGGCGGCGACGCGCAGGTTGAGATAGAGATCGCCGGAGCGCGCGCCACGCTTGCCAGGTTCGCCCTCGCCGGTAACGCGCATCACCTCGCCGTCCGAGACGCCGGCCGGGATCCTGACACTGAGTTTCTTCACGCCTTTGACGATGCCGTCGCCGCCGCACTGGCGGCAGGCTTTCTCCGGCGCGCGACCGGCGCCGCGGCACTTGGGGCAGGTCACGGCGCTCTGGAAGTTGCCGAGAATGGTCCGTTGAACGGTCATGATCTGGCCGGAACCGCCGCACTGGCTGCAATCCACGACCTTGCTCCCCGGCTCCGCACCGGAACCATTGCAAGTATCGCAGGGCAGATGCTTGTAGACCTCGAGGTCGCGCTCGGCGCCGAAGACGGCTTCGAGGAAAGTGAGGCTCAGATCCATCTCGATGTGCCGGCCGCGGGATTCACGGCGGGTGCGGGTGTGGCTGCCTCCGCCCGCGGCGCCGCCGAAGATGTCGCCGAAAATGTCGCCGAGGCCGCCCATGCCACCGGCGTCGCCGAAATCGAACTTGATGCCGCCGGGGCCGCCGAAGCCCTGGGAGAAATCGAAACCGCCGAAGCCGCCCGGTCCCCCGCCGGCCGCGCCGGCCTTGTAGGCCTCGTGGCCGAACTGGTCGTACTTGGCGCGCTTGTCCTTGTCGGAAAGCGTCTGGTAGGCCTCGTTATACTCCTTGAATTTCTCGGCGTTGCCGCCCGGCTTGTCCGGGTGCCACTGGTGCGCGTGTTTGCGAAAAGCGCGCTTGATGTCTTCTTCAGAAGCGTCTTTGCCGACCCCTAGAGTTTCGTAGTAGTCCTTGGACATGGGCTTGGAGTGTAGGAGCGCGGGAGTGCGGGAGTGATGGAGCTCTTAAGAAGTTTGGGCCTCAGCGCTCCAGTACCCCCCCCCACTTCAGCACTTACTTCTTCGTATTGAATCCGACCTCTTCCTCACTAGTCGTGCCTTTCGCGACCTGGGCGAGCGCGGTCTTGAGTTCGCCGAACTTGGCCTCGTAATCGGCCAGCTGTTTCTGCAGGAGCAGCATCAGCCGCTTGGCGTGCTTGGGCGACAACATATACAGCCGCGCCGGTCCGCCCGACATCATAAGCAACTGGAACTGCTCCTCGTCGTAATTGACGATCGTGTTCATGAGCGCATGCGCGTGGCCGTCAATCGGGATTTGTTGTGGTTGGGGGTCGGACATAACAAGTTAGTGATCAAATTAATGAGCTGTTTAATCAGAGGTGTCCGGTGACACGGGCCGAGCCAGAAGGCGGCTTCGGTGCCAGGCACCCGCGGGGAGCCAGGCACCTCGCCGCGCTATGACCTGCCTGCGGCAGATCACTTCTTCTCCGTGAACTCGGCGTCGATGGGGCCTTGTTTGTCATCCTTCTTCGGCGGCTCCCCGGCTCCCGGTTGCGCGCCCGGCGCGGCGCCGGCGGCACCCGCGGCCTTCGCGGCCTCGGCTTCTTTCTGATACATCTCCCCGCCGACCTTGGTGGCGACGTTCGTCAGTTCGTCGGCGGCTTTCTTGATGGCTTCCTTATCAGTGCCGTCCTTCACTTTCTTCAAAGCCTCGACTTTCTCCTCGACCGACTTCTTATCGGCCTCCGGGATCTTGGCGCCGTACTCCTTGAGCATCTTCTCGGTCGTGTAGATCATCGTCTCGGCGTTGTTCTTGAGTTCGACCAGCTCCTTCTTGGCCTTGTCCTCTTCGGCGTGGAGCTCGGCCTCCTTCTTCATCCGCTCGATCTCGTCCTTCGAGAGGCCGGTCGAGGCGGTGATGACGATCTTCTGTTCGCGCTTCGTGGCTTTGTCCGAAGCTTTGACGGACAGGATGCCGTTCGCATCAATATCGAAAGCGACCTCGACCTGCGGAATGCCGCGTGGCGCGGGCGGGATACCATCGAGGATGAAGCGGCCGAGCGTCTTGTTGTCGGCGGAGAAATCGCGCTCGCCCTGCAGCACGTGGATCTCGACCGAACTCTGGCTGTCAGCCGCGGTCGAGAAGACCTGCGACTTCGAGGTCGGGATGGTGGTGTTGCGATCAATGAGTTTGGTCATGACGCCGCCCAAGGTCTCGATGCCCAAGGACAACGGCGTGACGTCGAGCAAGAGCACGTCGCGGACCTCGCCCTGCAGCACGCCGGCCTGGACAGCCGCGCCCAAAGCGACGACCTCGTCCGGATTCACGCTAACGTTCGCCTTGCGGCCAAAGAATTTCTCGACGGTCTGGATGACGAGCGGCATGCGCGTCATACCGCCGACGAGCACGACTTCCGACAGATCACCGACCGCGAGCTTGGCGTCGGCGAGCGCTTTCTTGCACGGCTCCAGCGTCTTCTCCACGAGGTCGCCCACGAGCTCCTCGAGCTTGGCGCGGGAAAGCTTGATCATCAGATGTTTCGGGCCGGCGGCGTCAGAGGTGATGAACGGCTGGTTGATCTCGGTATCCATGGCGGTCGACAGCTCGATCTTGGCCTTCTCGACGGCCTCCTTGATGCGCTGGACCGCGAGCACGTCCTTCGAGAGGTCGATGCCCTCGGACTTGCGGAACTCGTCGATGACCCATTTGATGAGGCGCTGGTCGAAGTCGTCGCCGCCGAGATGAGTGTCGCCATTCGTGGACTTCACCTCGACCGTGTCCTCGTTGATCTCGAGCACGGAGACGTCGAAAGTGCCGCCGCCGAGATCGTAGATGGCGATCTTGCCGCCCTTCTTCTTGTCGAAGCCGTAAGCGAGCGCCGCGGCGGTCGGCTCGTTGATGATGCGTCTGACGTTCAGGCCCGCGATCTCGCCCGCGACTTTGGTCGCCTGGCGCTGGGCATCGTCGAAGTAGGCCGGCACGGTGATGACGGCTTCAGTGATCTTCTCGCCGGTCTTCTCTTCGGCGTCGGCTTTCATCTTCTGGAGCACCATGGCGGAGATCTCCTGCGGCGTGTGTTCCTTGCCGCCCATCATGACCTTCACGCCGTCGCCGGCCTGGGTGATGCGGAACGGCAAAAGTTTGGCCTCATGCTGAGTCTCGGGGTCGGTCCAGCGGCGGCCGATGAGGCGCTTGATGGAATACAGGGTATTCTCCGGATTCACGACCGACTGGCGCTTGGCGAGCTGGCCCACGAGGCGTTCGCCGGTCTTGGTGATGGCGACGACCGACGGCGTGGTGCGGGCGCCTTCCTTGTTTTCCACGACCTTGGGCTGACCGCCTTCGATGATGGCCATGCAGGAGTTCGTCGTTCCGAGATCGATACCGAGGATCTTTGGCATATTGATGATGGATCGTTAGTGGTGGCTATGGGGAAATTTTCATTATTATCATTCCGCGACGATGACCTTGGCCGCGCGCAGGACGCGATCGTGGAGCCGGTAGCCGGTCTCGAGCACTTCGACGACCTGGCCCGAGGCGACCCCTTCCTGTCGGCGCGTCATCATGGCTTCATGGAGCGCCGGATCGAACTCGGCTCCCGCGGCTTCGATCGCCGTGACGCCGGCTTTCTTCATGACTGTCTCGAGCTGCTGTCGGATCCGGTCCACGCCGCCGACCCACTGCTGGAGTTGCGCGACGTCCGGCGGTCCGCCATCAGCGCCGGTCGGCAGCCCTGCGGCCGCCTTGCGGAAACTGTCGAGCACGGGCAGGAGTTCGGCGACGAGCGAGCCACAGGCGAACTTCGTGAACTCCTCGCGCATGCGTTCCATGTCTTTCTTCAGATTCGCGTAGTCGGCGTTGGCGCGCTTCCAGCCGGCGAGATTGTCGACGGCTTCGGCGCGGGCCGATGTCAGCTCTTGGCTATCATCGGCTGCTGACGGCTCCGAAGCGGCGTGTGGTTGCTGTTGCTCTTCCATAGATATTATTTTTTGGACAAAAGATCGCGGATGAAATTCGCGAGCGCCACGTTGGCGTCGTAATCCATACGCTGGGCGCCGACGATGCCGAACAGCCCCTCGCCCGCCTCCGGCGATTCGAGTTTAGTGAGGACGCAGCTCAGCCGGTCGCCGAAAGGATTCTCGCGGCCGATGAGCACCGAGACGCCGGACGAGAGCCGACCGGTCGCTTCGGCGACGACATCGTCGATATCATCGATGACCTTGGAGAATGCGACCGGCAGATCGCCGTCGCGCGATTCCGGTTTCTGGAACAGGTTCGAAAGGCCGCAGAGATAGGTCCGGTCGGGACCGAAACTCAAGAGCACCGCCTCGTCGGTGAAGCCGGAAACGGTCCGCGTGAATTTGCGCACGGCCTGCTCGAAACTCTGTTCGAGCTCACGCACAGCCTCGACCATGAGCTGTTGCTCGTTCTTGGGCACGCCGCCGCGGCCGACGAATTCCTGGACGTAATAACGGTAACCGCGCTCGGTCGGCACGCGGCCGGCGGAAGTGTGCGGCTGTTCAAGCAAGCCCGCCTGCTCCAGTTCGGCGAGGTCGTTACGGATCGTGGCCGGCGAGACGCCGAGATGGTATTTCACGACGATCGTCGAAGAGCCGACCGGTTCGGCCGATTCCACGTACTCGCGCACCACGGCGCGGAAGACCCTTTTTTTGCGCTTGTCCGCCTGATCTGGCATAGGCTCGCCGAGTTAGCACTCGATACCTCTGAGTGCTAATCAGGATATATCGGGGCGGGAAAGGTGTCAATAAGAGGAGTTGGGAGTCAGGGAGAGACGGAGTGCGGGAGTACAGGAGTGCTGAAGTGCAGGAGTACAGGAGTACAGGAGTGCTGGAGTACAGGAGTGCTGGAGTGGTGATACTCCCCCACTTCGTCTCTCCCTGACTTCGTCTCTATAAAAAAATCGGGCGCGTCCAGAGAGGAACGCGCCCGAAAGCCTATCTTATCTTACTGACCGCTGTTGCCGGCCTACTTGCTGCCGGACAAAGCCTTGATCGTCAGATCAACGATCTCGTCTTCCGTGAGAGCGACTGCAGCCGCGCGCGGATTAGCCCGGAAGGCGTTCCCGAAAGCGGTGCGATACTCCGCAAGATACATCGCTTGAACCTCGGCATTCTGGCTGTTCGTGAACATCAGATGTCCGGTGTTGCCGAGCTGGTCCTGCTGCGCCTCATCAAGCTTCACGCCCTTGCGCACCAGGTCGAGGCGGCGGATGGCTGCGGCGACCTTGCCGAGCTCGATGCCCTTGGTCGAAACCAGGAACCGGCCAGGACCGTAAAACTGGATGGTGACGTCAGCCTTCGGACGCTCGCCGATCTGCCGATACGGCCGGCCGCGATGTCCCTGCGACTCGTTGCCGAAGCGAGTGACCGCTCCGAAGCGCGACGAATCGGAGGACCCGTAGACGATCGCGATCTGGCGGCAGACCGTCGCGCCTTCGACCTCTTTGCTGTAGGCCGTGCGCACGATCTTGGTCCGCTTCAGATAATCCCGAGCACCGAGATCCCACTCTTTCTCCATGGCGTCGAGACCGGCCTCGACCTCCTCGCGGAACTCAACCGACTCTTTCTCGGCCGCCGAGGTGTCGAACCCGCCAGCTTCGCCGAACGCGAGGTCGGAAAACGCGCCGTGCACGATCTCGTCGGCCAGAAACAACTGCCGAACTTCCGCCATCGGAATGTCGCGATCCCCGTTGAGATGCTTCTCGACGAGCAGACGCCCGATGCTGCAAAAAGCAGTGTTGGCCAATGCGACCACATACTCGGGATAGCCGAAGTACATCAGGTTCCAGCCCAGCACGACGTTGCGCAGGTGGCGCGGCGTATGCGGTGTCTGGCTCTGGCGATACTTCTGGTCGCGGACGATGTCCTGACCACTGAGATCGTTCTGCGAGATGACGCTCACGATCGGCAGGAGTTCCGGACGGTTCTTGTCGATCTCGGCGTAATGCACGAGGAGATCGAGCGAACTCATCGAATTCCGGAGAAGGCTCTGCTTGCCGTGCTGGTCAAGCAGACCGCCGCCGCAATCCAGGAACAGGTAGCCACGAGCCTCGAGCTCTTCGACCGTGAGATCCATCTCGGTCTTGGACCAATCGTCGGCCGAGAGCGGACCCGCCGGGATGAACTTCAGTGCGGGGCAGTCCTCGACATCGAGGCGCTCGCGCACGCGTTCGTCGCTGCGGATCAGGTGGATCATGAACAGGACTTCGAGATCAGGACTCAGATGCGCTACCAAAGTATGCTTCTTCATCGGACGCTCCTTGGGCCAAAAAGCCCCGCCGGTCTACCGGCGCTCGGTTTTCGGGACAACACGCACCATGCGCGCTGTCCGGCTGTTATCACTATCTTTCAAAGATCATTCAACAAGCTTTGAGCTTGAAGAACTAGATAAAATAGCATAAAAGAGGCGTTTTGTCAATCCCGGCGGGAGTTCCAGAGTCAGGGAGAGACGGAGTCAGTGGAAATATAAAATTTGGCCGAAACATGGTAAAAAACGGCGGCTGGAGGCCTCCGTTTTATCGTTCATATACGATCGCTCCGTCTCTTCGTCACTCCCTGACTCCGTCACTTACTCACAACCTCGCCGCTTTCTCCACCCGGATCGCGCCGTCTTTATCCAAAATGATGCGATCGCGGCGGCCGAGCTTGCCAGCAAGCAAAGCTTCGGCGATGACGTTGTCCACCTTGTCCTGAATGACGCGACGGAGCGGCCGCGCACCGAAGACCGGATCGAAACCGGCGGCAGCCAGATCCTTGACCGCGGCGTCCGTAACCTCGAGGGCGATCCCCTTTTCATTCAGCCGCTTCGCGACCTTGGCGAGCATCAGCCGCGCGATCTGTTCAATCTCCGGCTGCGAGAGGGGCGAGAAGACGATGATGTCGTCGAAACGATTCAGGAACTCCGGCCGGAAATAGGTCTTGAGTTCGCGGCTGATCAGACCTTCTTTCACGGCCGCCACGGCCGTGCCGCGGCGCAGCTCGTCCTGGAGATACTGGGCGCCGGCGTTCGAAGTGGCGATCAAAATGACGTTGGTGAAATCCACGGTGCGGCCCATGTTGTCCGTGAGCCGGCCGTCGTCCATCACCTGCAGGAAGACGGTCAGGATGTCCGGGTTGGCTTTCTCGATCTCATCGAGCAGGATCAGCGAGAACGGCTGTTTGCGGACCGCCTCGGTGAGGATGCCACCGGCCTGGGCGCCGGCCGGTTCGCCGACGAGCCGGTACAAGGACTGCTTATCCTGGTACTCAGACATGTCGAGCCGGATCATCGCCTCCTCGTTGCCGAAATAGACCTCGGCGAGTGTCTTCGCAAGCTCGGTCTTGCCGACGCCCGTGGGACCCAGGAACAGGAAGTTGGCGATCGGCCGGGTCTGTTCGCGCAGCTCGGCGCGGGCGCGGCGCATGGCCGAAGCCACGGATCGCACGGCCGCCTCCTGGCCGATGATCCGCTCATGCATGCGCGCTTCGAGATTCAGGAGCTTGTGCGATTCTTCCTCGGTCAGGGTCTTGAGCGGGATGTGCGTCTTCTCGGAAATGACGCCGGCGACGTCGTCGCGCCCGACGACCGCGTTCGCGCCGCGCGCGGCTTTGGCCGCGGCCGCGGCCTCGCGGGCCATGAGAATGCCTTTCTCCGGCAGGAACTTATCGTTCAGGTAGCGGTCGGCGAGCGTCACGGCGGCCTCGACGGCGTCATAAGAAAAATAAACGCCGTTCTGATACTCGATGACGCCGATCTTGGCTTCCAGGATCCGGATCGCTTTGTTCACGTCGGTCTCCGGCAGTTCCAATTTCACGAGCGAGCGGCCGAGCGGCGAATTCTCGATCGCGGAAGAATATTCCCGCGGCGTCGCGGTTGTGATGGCGAAGAAATAACCCTTGGCTAATTCGTTCGCGAAGACGCGCGACAGGTCCATGCTGTCGCCGGAACCAGCGGTGATCCCGGTCATGCCGGCCACGTCCGGGACCGCGAGCACGATATTGCCGGCGCGCGCCACTTCGTAGAGCGCGTTCAACAGCCGCTCCTCGGCCTCGGCCGCGCTGGCTCCGGACACGAGCTGCGCCACGTCGAGCCTGAGCAGCCGCCGATCCTGCAGGATCGCGGGGACGTCCTCTTCGACCATCATCTGCGCCAACCCCTGGATCAGAGTCTCCTTGCCGACGCCGGATTCGCCGACGATGACCAGGCTGCGATGACCGCCTTCCATGATCCGGAACATCGCCTCGAACTCCGGGTCGCGATCGATGACCGGCGCGAAATGCCCGTAAGCCGCCGCGAGCGTCAGGTCCCGGCTGATGCTGTCGAGATACGGCGTCGCGACCGCGGTCATGGCGCGGTTCATCGCCGTCTTGGGTTTGTTCTTGGCGGCCGAAGAGAATCGGCGCAGGCGCCGCACGATCAGATCATTGACCCGGATCCAACTCACGACATTATCGATCTTCGCGGCGTCGACGCCCAGATCGAACAGCAATTCCTGCAGCGAGGCGTCGCGGCGGAAGACGGCCAGGAACAATTCGAGCGGGCCGACTTCGGGCTGGTTCTTGTTGAAAGCCTCGGCGTAAGCTTCGAGCAGGCACAGCCGCACGGTCTCGGAAATGACGGTCTGCTGCCGGTCGACCGGTAACTGGCCGAGCATCCGGCTGACCTGATCCTGGAACCTGGCGAAATTCAAGCCGAGCCGGCCGAACATCACGGAGACCTTCACGGTCGAAAGCAGAGCGCCGAACACATGAACCGGCCGCACTTCGGCGTGGCCGAGCCGGCGCGCCAGCAAAAAGGCCGCGTCAACCGCCTGGCCCGCCTCGCGGCTGTAGGCCCGGGCGACGTCGATCCGATCGGCGCGCCGCAGTTTCGCGACGCGATCCCAGTCCCAGGACGACGCCAGCAGGATCGCTTCCGGCTCGACGGCGGCGCGGCCGGGCCGGGCGCGTTCGCGCTTCCGAACCTGTCCGCGCTTGGCGGCCGCCGCGACGCGGCGATAATACAGCAGGCAAGCGCACAAAGCGCCGGTCCAAAAACCGAGAAGATGCCGATGCGGCAACTCCCAGAAATACCAAGTGAACCAATCCGCGGGCTGGCTGAGACGCGCGAGCCACAACAACAGGACCAGGCCGCCGAGCGCGGTCAGACCCAGAAGAAGATCAAAAGCGAGATCGAGCGCGCCGCGCAATTTCGCCAGCCTGATCGTGAAACCGTCCACGCGGCGGCCCCAATACAGGAACAGGCCGGCGTGCGGCAGGCCGGATCCGAGACCGCGGCAGGCCGGACAAGGCCGGAGGCCGTCCGAAGCCCGGCCGGAGCAGCGCGGGCAGACCAGTAAGTCGGAAACCTCGATGGTTTTCTTTTCAGCGCTCATGGTTTGGCGTCTTTGATCAGGCCGACGATCTGGATCCCCAGTCCGTAAACGATGACCGCGGGGATCGCGAGCCAGAGCAGGAACAACGCGGCCATGATCGCGCTCAGGATCGCCAGGACCGCGGAATAAAAAATGATCATCACGAGCCGTATGAAGAAACTGATGATCCGGCTGGCGAAATCGTACTGGCCGTACATCGGCCGGAACAGGTTCTTGAGCCACACCCGCACCCCGAAAGACCTCGCGAAGCCGCCGACGACGCCGGCCGCATGACGCGCCATCCTCCAAGCGCCGGCGGTGTACCACCAGACCGGAAAATAAAGCAGCGACGCGACCGCGTCGACCGCCAGGATCCGGATCGCTAGCAAGGCATTGGAGACGACCATAGTGAGCTTTACTTATTTAATATTATAACAAAAAAACGCCCGGTTTTGAACCGGCGTCGGCTGACTGGCTGCTTGGCCGCTGGCTGATGACTAATGGCTACTGGCTATTTAAGGCGACAGCGCCGGCCGCGCCATTCAGATATTCGACCTTCGAAACCGGAACGAAACCGAGTTCGAGCACCTGGCTCTCGATATTGCCCATGGTCTGGCGGCCAAGGATCTCGAAATCGAGCCGCTTGCGCTGTTCCTCCAGATCGGCGATGCGGCGCTCGATGGCGCCGAGGCGGAAACCGTAGGCTGCGGATTGGTTGTTGAGGGCCAGATAACCGACGAACAGGGAAACGACGGCGGCGAAGATGACGATGTTCATGACCCGGAAGTTACCGAACCAGAAGGGCCAGCCGCTCAGGGCCGTCTGTGCCGTTCTCTGGTTGTAACGATGGTCGGTCATAACCGTCAGATCTTGATAGCAAGGCGTAGTTTGGCGCTCCGCGCGCGCGGGTTGGCCGCTTCTTCCTCCGGTCCGGGCGTGATGGGTTTCTTGGTCAGGATCTCCCAGGTTCCGGCCCGCTCCCCTTCGGCGAAGAATTGTTTGGCGATCCGGTCTTCGAGAGAATGAAAAGAGATCACAGCGAGCCGCCCGCCGGGAGCGAGCCGCCGATCGAAGACCTCGAGCGCGGTCTTCAGGTTGCCGAGTTCGTCGTTCACGGCGATCCGCAGGGCCTGGAACGTGCGCGTGGCGAAATGCAGCCGGCCGCGCCGGTAGTCGCCCGGAACCGCCGAGGCGATGACCTCGACGAGTTCGAACGTGCCCACCAGATGCTTGCGCCGCCGCGCGGCCACGATAGCCTGGGCGATGCGCCGAGCGTAGCGTTCTTCGCCGTACCGCACGAAGATCTCGGCCAGTTCGTCCGCGCTCCAGCCGTTGACGATGGCCGCGGCCGTCAGCTCATCGCGATCGTCGAACCGCATGTCGAGCGGCCCGTCGAAGCGGAAGCTGAACCCGCGCGTTGGATCGTCGATCGCCAGGGACGAAAAACCCAGATCGAGAAGCGCCGCGTGAACCGGCCCGAAGTCACGGGAGAGGAGGACCCGCTCGGCGTTCCTGTAGTTCTCGCGGACAAGCATGGCGCGCGAACCGAAACGTTCGAGATGTCTCCGGGCCGCTTCAAGCGCCGCTTCGTCAAGATCGAATCCCAGCAGCCTGCCGCCGGGCGACGTCCTCTCGAGGACCGCCGCGGCATGACCGCCGGCTCCGACCGTGCAATCGACGACATTATCGCCGGCTTGAAGCCTTAAACCTTCAATCGTCTCTTTCAAAAGAACGGGAACGTGCCTCTGAACCGAATCATCCGCCGCGACCATAACGCGCCCGCGGCGATCAGACGCTGATACCGCCGAGCCGCTCGGCGATCTCGTTGGAATTCTTCTCCGTCTCGGTCTGATACTTCGTCCAAGCGGCCTTGTCCCAGATCTCCAGGCGATCGTAGAGCCCGGTGATCACGGTGTCCTTGGCGAGACCGGCGAAACGGCGAAGATATTCCGGCAGGATCACCCGCCCCTGAGCATCCAGTTCGGCATCCATGGCGCCGCCGAGGATCTGGCGGGAGAAAGCGCGGTTATCGGCCTGGCTGAACGGCAGGCTCGCGACCTTCGCGGCCAGCTTCTTCCATTCGGCGAGCGAGTACACAAAAAGGCAGCTATCAAGCCCCTTGGTCACGACCGCGCCTTTGCGAAGTTCAGCGCGAAATTTGACCGGAATGGCCAGCCGCCCTTTTTCATCGATAGTGTGCTGATATTCGCCGATGAACATGGTTTTGGATTTTTGTGCAGCAGCCGTGCTTAAAAGTTTTTATCCACAGCTGCTTTTATTCCTTCTTATCCCCACTTATCCCCACTTTAAACCACCTTAGTTCTAGTATACACCAATATTCCCCACGCAACCAGATGAGGAGTCGAGGTTGTGGAAATCCTTAAATCCCGAAGCGCAAGGTAAAGACTATTGAAAAATAGCTAAAATAAATACAGAGGCCGGACAGCCTCCGCATCAGCGAATATTCAGGATTTTATCTCTCCCCCGCTCCGTTCACCTTCCCGCTCCCGCGACCCAAAACCATGACGCCGCCGCGACAAGAAATTGCAGCGCGAGGCCGGCGGCGGTCGGAATTTTTTTCTTGATGATCCCGTGCGCCAACCCGTGCCAATCTTGAAATGGCCCGAACAGGCGGCGCTGGAAAGTCTTTTCCAGACCCCACATGAAATCCGGCACCGTGGCGCCGACGGCTCCGGCCAGGATCGTCCAGTCAAAACCGCGCGCGACAAAAACGATCGCGAGAATCGCGGCGACGAGCAGGAAATCCACGCCAGCTAAAAAAACGAAACGTCTGATCCCGTCGCGGGCCGTGGCCCAGCGACCGAGGCTCTCATCGCCGTGCGGCACGGCGTCAGCAAGATAATGCGTGAGCCAGCCGAGAAAAAAAGCCGGCAGCGGCGAACCGGTCAGTGGCGCGACAGCGGCGCCGATCGCGGCATGGGCGATGAGAAACATACAGGCGCGTTCAAATGACTTTCAGATCGTAGTGGAGCAGGAAGATGACGAACAGGACGCAGTTCAGCGCGGCGCTCGCCATGATCATCAAGCGATGGCGCTGCCGCAAGCCTGACTTTTCGAAGGACAAGAGCACTAATAAAAACCAGTACGGCAGGATATCCAACACGTAGCGCGGACCGAACTGCCAGAAACCAGTGGTGAAATACGTCAGGTAGACGGCGAACGGTGCGAGCGAAGCGACGAGGGCGGCGATGAATTCCGGCCGGCGGCGATCAGCTGTCCAGGCGTACAGAAAGACCGGAGCGACCACAAAAACACTGACCCCGTAAGGATGGACCAGCGGCAGCCAGCCGTAGAGTTCCGGCAGCTTCAGGAAATAAAAATAAAAATTGCGCAGGAAATAAACGGCGTTGAATAAGCCGTAGCGAGCCACGTGCCAGGCCTCGCGGCCAGCTGGCAACAGGAAATGGTCCTTGTGGCCGGTATCGAACCAGCCGCCGAAACGGCCATAATTGTAGGCCGCGGCGAGCGTGATCGCCGCGAGAGCCGGCAAGGCGAGCCAGGCCAGACGGCGCAGTTTTTCGCGACGGCCGCGGCGGGCCAGGAGTTCGAGCAGGATGAAATAGAAAGCTCCGATCCCGGCCGTGAGGCGGGAGAGTCCGGCCAGGCCAGCCAGGAGGCCGACGAGCCAGGGGCGATTCCGGCCGCGTGTCTCCAGCACGGCCGCGAGCACGAAAACAGCGGCCACAGTATTGCCGAGATACCAGGGTCCGTTGATCGAGATGACGCCGATGGTCATGGAACCGAAACCGAAGAGACAAGCGAAAAGAACGGCGTCATCGTCGTTGAAGCGGAGACGCCGCGCGAGCAGGAACGCCAAGCCGAGCAGTGCCAAAGACGCCAGGATCTGCGCGACCTGCTGCAGATTTTCTTCAGCGACGAAAGGGGTGAGCGGCATCATGAGCACGGCCGGCAGCGGTTCGAGCGGCCAGTAGAAACGACCATCCTTCATCACGATATCGGTCATCCCCGCCTCCCCGAGCTTCTCCGCCGGGATATCCAGACGGCCGGCGGCGAAGGAATTGGCCAGCCAGACGAAATGGCGATTGGGCGACGACAGGAACAGATTGAAACCCGCGATCCACATAATCATGAGCGCGGCCAGGACGACCGACGAGCGGCGTTGGAACGTGAAGATCTTCATACGGCCGGCAGAAATTCCTTGGCGCGGCGACGGCGATGGAACGTGATAGCGAAACGATGCGCTTCATCGCGGACGCGCTGGAAGAGCGGCCGCACCGCGGCCGCGAGACGCGCCAGTTCGTGGTCGCCGTGGTCGTAGATCAGCTCGTCGCGCTTGCGATCCGGGCCTTTGGCGACGCCGATGACCGGCAGATCGAGCCGATGGCGTTTGAGCACCCGGCGGGCGGCGGCGACCTGCGCGGCACCGCCGTCAACGAGCATCAGATCCGGCAGCGGCCAGCGTCCGCGAGGCGCGCCCGCTCCCCCGCCTCGCCGCGGCGGCGCATGGCGGAAGCGGCGTTCAAGCACTTCTGCGAGCATGGCGACATCGCCGGCGTCCCGCTCCGTCCGGACGATGAAGCGGCGATACTCGGTCTTGCGCGGCCGGCCGTCCTCGAAGACAACTAAGCTGCCGACCGCCTGCCGACCGCCGATGTTCGAAATATCATAACCCTCGATGCGGCCGAAAGCGTCGACGAACTGGTCGAGACCGGCGTCGCGGCGGCGCAGGACGGCGATATCCTGGATGTGGCCGAGCTGGCGCAAGCGGTTGCGCAGCGCGGCGGCCTCTTCGTAATTTTCCGCGGCCGCCGCCACCCGCATCGCGCGTTCGATCTCGGCGAGCACCCGGCTGCGGCGTCCGTCGAAGAACAGGAACAACTGGCTGATGATGCGCCGGTAATCGCGGGATGAGATCTCGTCGGTGCAGACCCCAGGGCACAAACCGAGATGGCGATAAAAGCACGGCCGCTTCGCGCCCGGGCGGCAAAGCGTCCAGGGAAACACGCGGCGCAGCGCGTCGAGCGCGGCCTGGACGTCGCTCGCGCTGTCGAACGGTCCGAAGACGCGCAAAAACTGCCGCTTGGGCATGCGCGCGAGTTCATGTCCCCGGATCATGACCGGCCGTGGGAACGGCTCGCGGGTGAAAGCCAGGTGGATGTAGCTCTTGTCGTCCTTCTCCAGGATGTTATACGGCGGCTGGTATTTCTTGATGAGCCGCGACTCCAGGACCAACGCTTCGATGGTCGTCGGCGTCGGCAGATAATCAATGCGCCGGATGAGCGTGACCATCTTGGCGATCCGGGCGTCAGCCGGGCGGACGAAGTAACTCGAAACGCGCGACCGGAGCGAGGTCGCCTTGCCGACATAAAGCAGCCGTCCGCGTTCGCCTTTCATCAGGTAAACGCCGGGGACAGCCGGCAGCTCGCCGCCCTTGATCTTGATATCGTCGGGTATCGCCATAGGTCGTCCGACTGGAACTGGAACCGCCGGTTCAGGCCGGAATCAGTCCATATTCCCACGAAAACCGGCCTGGTTCAACACGAAACGATGGATGAACCGGCCCAGACGGCAAGACCGCCGCGGGCCGCAACAACCAACACTGGCGGCGTCATCTTGACAAAAGACGCCATTTAGGCTTAAATATATCGTCCATGTCGGACATAGGAGGGTGACCAAAATGTTCCTTTACAAAGCACCGAGCCATCTCGCCGTCATGGCGATCTTCCTGGTGCTCGTCAGCATCGGAACTTGCGTCGTACTCGCCGTTATCCGACGACGCCAGCGCAGCAAAAGAATGTGGGCGCTTCAGCGCGCCCGCGAACTGGTGCGGCGCATCCGCCAGGCGGCCAGTTCGAAAAACCTCGAACAAGTGATACAGGTTCCCGTACTCGTCAAGCTCGTGATGAACCTGGCTGAACGCGAGGGTTTCGAGTTGTATGAGACTGGAGCCAGCCGGCGCACGCTGGGGATCCTCTCCTTGCAGGCTCGCCAAACGGTCAAAAACGCGCCGACAAATGCCGCTGGCGACAACGTTCGCCGGCAATTACCTCTGTCCCGAGCACCGTCCTTCCAACCCGTCGCCGCGCCCAGCTTTACGAACCCGAGGGTCATCATCCCTCCGGAATCGCCGGCCGGACCAGTCATCGCCGCCGACGGACCGACCTATATCGACGACTCGGAGATCACGGTCATCGCAGCGGCGGAAGACGACTGGTCGGACGTCTGGTCTGACAACCAGCCGGACACAACGTTCACGGTCAAACGCTTCCCCGTCGCCACGGACACAGTGGTCGCGCAACGGATCTTGCCGCGCCGCAACAAACTGGATCACGAAGCCGGCAATCTGCCGGCGCCGGAAAAGATCGACGAACTCTTCGAAAACCTGATCCTTCGGGATAACTGATAACAGGCGCTCCGCTCGGAGCGCCTGATTTTTTTATTTCGGGTGCTGGCGGCTCTTACAGTTTCAGCGTCCGCTTGAGATATTTCGCCGTATGCGAATCGCCGTATTTGGCGACCTCCTCGGGAGTGCCCGTGGCCACGATCCGGCCGCCGCCGTCACCACCCTCCGGGCCGAGATCGATGATGTGGTCGGCAGTCTTGATGACGTCGAGATTGTGCTCGATGACCACGACGGAATTACCGCGCTCGACGAGCTCGTGCAGGACCTCGAGCAGGCGGCGGATGTCCTCGTAGTGCAGGCCGGTCGTCGGTTCGTCGAAGAGGTAGAGTGTGCGGCCAGCGGAGCGCTTCGACAGCTCGAAGCCCAGTTTGATGCGTTGGGCTTCGCCGCCCGAGAGTGTCGTCGCCGCCTGGCCGAGCTCCAGATAACCGAGGCCGACGCGATTCAGCACGCCAAACTTGTCGTGGATGAACGGGATATCCTCGAAGAATTTATCCGCTTCTTCGACGGTCATGGCCAGCACCTCATGGATGTTCTTGCCGCGGAATTTGACTTCCAGCGTCTCGCGATCGAAGCGGCGGCCGCGACAGACGTCGCAGGTGACGTAGACCGTCGGCAGGAAATGCATCTCGATGGCGAGCGTCCCGTTGCCTTCGCAATTCTCGCAGCGACCGCCAGGCACGTTGAAACTGAACCGGCCGGGGCGGTAGCCGCGCAGCCGCGCTTCTTCGGTGGCGGCGAACAGCTCGCGGATATGAGTGAACGCGCCGGTGTAAGTCGCCGGATTCGAGCGCGGCGTGCGGCCGATCGGCGACTGATCGACGAGCGCGACGCGGTCGAGATACTCGAGGCCGAGGATCTTGCGGTGCTTGCCGACCTGGTACTGGGTGTGATTCAGGCGGTTGGAGAGCTCGTTATAAAGGATCTCATTCACGAGCGTGCTCTTGCCCGAACCGCTGACGCCCGTAACGCAGACGAAGCGGCGCAGCGGCACCTCGACGTCGACGTGCCGCAGGTTGTTCTCCGCAGCCCCGAGGATCTTGATGGAGTCGCGGTTCTTCGTATGGCGGACGGCCGGCGTCGGGATACTCCGCTTGCCGGTGAGATACAGGGCCGTGAGTGACTTCGGATTCTTCAGGACCTCCGCAAGCGTCCCGGCCGCGACGATCTCGCCGCCGTGCTTGCCGGCGCCGGGGCCGAAATCGACCAGGTAATCGGCTTCCAAGATGGTGTCCTCGTCATGTTCGACGACGACGATAGTGTTGCCGGCGTCGCGCAGCTCCTTGAGCGTCGCGAGCAGCCGCTCGTTGTCGCGCTGGTGCAGGCCGATGGTCGGCTCGTCGAGCACGTAGAGCGCGCCAACGAGTTTCGAACCGATCTGCGAAGCGAGGCGGATGCGCTGGGCTTCGCCGCCCGAGAGCGTGCCGGCCGTGCGATTCAGGGTGACGTAATGCAGGCCGACGTCGTTCAGGAATCGGAGACGGCCGCGGATCTCCTTCAGGATGACCTCGGAGATCTCAGTCTCGCGCTCCGTGAGGCCGAGTCCGACGATGAATTCCGCCGCGTGGCCGATATCCAGAGCCGCGAATTCGACAATGCTCTTGCCGCCGACGCGGACGAACTGGCTTTCCTTGCGCAGGCGCGCGCCGCCGCAGGCCTCGCACAGGTCGGTCGAAAAAAAATCCTTGACCCCGAGACCGTGGCAGGCCGGACAGGCGCCGTAAGGGCTGTTGAATGAGAATAACCGCGGCTCGATCTCCGGAAAAGAGAACCCGCAATCCGCGCAGCTGAACTCGCTCGAGAGCAGGCGTTCCTCGCCGTCGGAGTGGACCGCCTGGACCAGGCCGTTGCCGTGCTTGAGCGCGATCTCGACGGCCTCGGCGATCCGGGCGCGCAACTCCGCGCCGCCGGCCGCGATCGTCTTGACGGCAAAACGGTCGACCACGAGTTCGATCGTGTGCCGCATGTTGCGATCGAGCACGAGGCGCGTCCGCAGCGACCGCAGCCGGCCGTTGACGCGGACGGTCGAGAAGCCGTTGTTATAGAGATCGTACAGCTGCTGGTGGTACTCCCCTTTCCGGCCGCGCGCCAAGGGCGCCAGGATCAGCAGTTCGGCGTCCTCCGGCGGCGTCGGTCCGAGTTTGGCCGCGGCTTCGGCGGCTTCCTTGGCGATCAGGTCGACCATCTCCTCGGCCGTCATCTTGCGGATCGGCTTGTCGCAGCTCGGACAGTGCGGCCGGCCGATGCGCGCGTAGAGCACGCGTAGGTAATCGTAGATCTCGGTGATCGTCGCGACCGTCGAGCGCGGATTGGCCGAATGCGCTTTCTGGTCGATGCAGATGGCCGGCGACAGGCCCTCGATCTCGTCGACATCCGGCTTGCTCATCTGGCCGAGGAACTGGCGGGCGTAGGCCGACAGCGACTCGACGTAGCGGCGCTGCCCTTCGGCGAAGATGGTGTCGAACGCCAAAGACGACTTGCCGGAGCCCGACAAACCGGTGAAGACGATCATTTTGTTGCGCGGCAGCGTCACGGAAACGTTCTTCAGGTTATGCTCGCGAGCGCCGCGGATGATGATATTTTCCTGCATAAGTTTGGTCAGAAACCGGCCGGACCGGCAGCGGAGTCTTGCATTTTTTTGCCAGTTAGGGTAGTATAGTCCGTTCGACCGGGTAACCGGGCGATAATGTTCCTTGCAAAAACAAAGGAGTGAACGATGGTGAAAACCTTGGAGAAGCAGCTGATGCTGGGAATCGCCACTGACGTGATCAACCACTTCTACGCCGCCCAGGCCGAACTCGAGGAAACGCGCCGGGCCGACTTCGCCGGCATCGCCGAACGGCTGCGGGAAGCCCGCCGGATCATCGGTCGCCGCTGCGACCTGGACGAACCGTTGGCCGACGACGAACCGCGGACCGGCATCTCGCGCGAGAGCATCCTGCGGCAGATCAGCGAAGATGTCGCGCGCCTCAACGAATTCATGGAGGCGGCGCTCGTCGCGGACGGCCAATTGTCGATGGATTCCGCCCGCGTCTTCCGGGTGATCGCTCTCGATCTCGACAATCTGCTCGCCGCCGAACCGCTGGTTTCCGCCGGCAGAAAGACGAAGACCCGTGACTGATCCCGACCTGCGCAAACTGACGGCGAGGGAACTCATCGTCCGGCTGAAGGACCTGCAACGGACCTTCGAATCCGGAGAGTGGACCGTCGACGGCGTCCGCCAGATGCTGATCGAATCCAGGTCTATCCGCACCGAACTCCGGCACCGCGGCCTGACCGATCTCCAGATCGAGTGGCTGTTCGCTGGATAGCCGACAACTCAAGTCTTGCCCCGCCTTTTTGGCGGGGTTTTCTTTTTCTTCCGCGAGGCGGCGAACGCATGTGCTTTTCCGTCGTCTGATGAAAGGAACGCCTCCGGCTTACCGCCTGCCCCTATGAGCGGGATACGCTGCCGCCCGCCGGGACTTCCGGCGCGGCAAAGAACCAGTGTCGGTTCCGCGCCCTCCGCCTTTCTCAAAAATCTTCCGCAATTCTTTCAGCTCGTCGCGCAACACGGCCGCCAGCTCGAACTCCAGATCCTTGGCCGCGGCGCGCATCTGTTTCTCCTTCTCTTCGATGATCTCCGCGAGCGGCCGATCCTCCGGCGCCGCCTCGATCTCCAGGATCTGTTTCGCCAGTTTCTCGTCTTTCCTGGCCAGTTCGCCCATGATGTCGTGCACGGCTTTCTTGATCGTCCGCGGCGTGATGCCATGCGCGGCGTTATAAGCCAGCTGTTTGGCGCGGCGGCGATCAGTCTCGGCCACCGCGCGCCCGATCGAACCGGTGATCTCGTCGGCGTAGAGCACGACCTCGCCGTTCACGTTCCGGGCCGCGCGGCCGATGGTCTGGATGAGCGAGGTGTCGCTCCGGAGGAAGCCTTCCTTGTCGGCGTCGAGGATGCCGACCAGCGTCACCTCCGGCAGATCGAGGCCTTCGCGCAGCAGGTTCACGCCCACGAGCACATCGAAGACGCCGCGGCGGAACTCGGTCAGGATCTTCACGCGATCGATGGTGACGATGTCGCTGTGGAGATAGCTGGTCTTGATCTTCTTGTCCTTCAGATATTCGGTCAGGTCCTCGGCCATTTTCTTCGTGAGCGTCGTGACGAGCACGCGCTCATGTTTCTTCACCCGCTCTTCGATGCGGCTGATGAGGTCGTCGATCTGGCCGGGCGCATCCCCTTGCGCCGTGACCGGACGGATGGTCACGAGCGGATCGATGAGGCCGGTCGGCCGGATGACCTGTTCGACGACAGCCGCGGAAACCCGGCGCTCGTGATCGCCCGGAGTAGCCGACACGTAAACGGTCTGCGGGATGCGTGCCGCGAACTCTTCATAACGCAGCGGACGATTGTCAGCCGCCGACGGCAGCCGGAAACCGTATTCGATCAGGGTCTTCTTGCGGGCCTGGTCGCCATTGGACATGCCCGCGAGCTGCGGCACGGTCACATGCGACTCGTCGATGAAGACGAGCAGGTCTTCGGGAAAATAATCCAGCAACGTTTCCGGCGGCGAACCGGGAGCGCGGCCGGACAAGGGCCGCGAATAATTCTCGATGCCGTGGCAATAACCGACCTCGGCCAGCATCGCCAGATCGAAATTCGTGCGCCGCTCCAACCGCTCGGCTTCAAGCAGCTTCCCATCTTTCTCGAACACCGCGAGTCGCTCCTTGAGCTCGGCGCGGATAGCCTGAATCGCCCGCTCGCGCTCCGGTCCGGAAGTGATGAAATGCTTGGCCGGGAAGATCCAGTATTCCTTGGCCCGCTCGCGCTGTTTGCGCGTGACCGGATCGATGATCAGGATGGCGTCGACGCGGCCGCGCTTCAGCTCGACGCGGACAATGATCTCTTCGCTCGCCGGCATAATCTCGACGACGTCGCCGCGCGACCGGAACGAGCCGCGCTTCAAGTCCGAGGTCGTCCGCTCGAACTGGGTCTGAACGAGGTGGCGCAGGAGTCCGGCGCGGTCGAGTTCCATCCCGATCTCCAGCCGCACGTGCATTTTCTTATAGACCTCCGGCGCGCCGAGGCCGTAGATGCAGGATACGGACGCGACGATGATGACATCGCGGCGCGTCAAAAGCGCCTGCGTGGCGGCGTGCCGCAACCGATCGATCTCCTGATTGATCATCGCCTCTTTCTCGATGTAAGTGTCGGACGTCGGCAAGTAGGCCTCCGGCTGATAGTAGTCGTAGTAAGAGACGAAATATTCGACGGCGTTCTTCGGGAAATACTGGCGGAACTCGTTGCAGAGCTGGGCCGCGAGCGTTTTATTATGAGCGATGACGAGCGCCGGACGGGCGGACCGGGCGATGACGTTCGCCATGGTGAAGGTCTTGCCGGAACCGGTCACGCCAAGAAGCGTCTGGTAACGCAAACCCGCGCCAACGCCGCGCGTGAGCTGTTCGATGGCCTCAGGCTGATCGCCCGCAGGCTGGTATTTCGAACTTAACTTGAAATCCATATGATATGCCCAAAGGCCCCCTGCCTTGGCGCACTAGGGGGTCGACGGAGCCGCTATTCTTATGTCCGGAGAGTGAGGTTAACACAGCGCAACCGACCGGTCAACCTGTTACCGCTCCCGCGCAACAAAAAAGAGCGGTCCGAGAGGACCGCCCTGGTGGCCGACTGTCACCACTTGATGCCGAGCCGGTCGAAGATGAAACTCCATTCGTCCGCGGCCTGCTCCACATACTTGGAGACGGCGCTGGCGCCGCCATGCCCGGCTTTGAGTTCGACCCGCAAATAGATCGGGCCCTCCGAAGCGTTCGCTTCCTGGAGACGCGCGGCCATCTTGTACGAATGCATCGGATGGACGCGATCGTCGTTATCCGAGGTCGAGATGAGCGTGGCGGGATATTTCTCGCCGTCGCGCACGTTGTGATACGGACTGTACGTCAGCAGATACTGCCGCATGTCCGGATCATCGGGATCGCCGTAGTCCGGGATCCAGTACACGCCCCCGAAGAACAGGTGGTAGCGGAGCATGTCAGTGACCGGCACCTGAGCGATCGCTGCCGCCACTAGATCCGGGTGCTGCGTGATGGTCGCCATGGTGAGCAGGCCGCCGTTGCTGCCGCCCTCGATGGCGAGGCGCTCGCGCCGCGTGTAACCCGAGTCGATGAGCCACCGCGCGGCCGCGGCGAAATCATCGAACACGTTCTGCTTGTTCTTCTTCATGCCAGCCTCGTGCCAGGCAGCACCGAACTCGCCGCCGCCCCGCAGGTTGGCGATGGCATAGACGCCGCCATGCTCCAGGAACGGCACGACACTCTTCATGAACGACGGGGTCAGACTGATGTCGAACCCGCCATAACCACAAAGCACCGTCGGCCGGTCGCCATCGCGCGCGAGTCCTTGCTCATGGATCAGGAACATCGGGATACGGGTGCCGTCACCAGACGGATACCAGACCTGTTCCGTGACCAGGCGCGAAGTGTCGAATCCGGCTTCGGCCCGGGCGAAGACCGCGAGGCCGTCCGTCCGGAGATCGAGCCGATAGATCGTGGGCGGCACCGCGAACGAATCGAAGTCGAAGAACAACTCTTCACCTTCCTCTTCGTAAGCGAAACCACCGACGCTGCCGAGCGTAGGCAGCGCCACTTCCCGCACGAATCGGCCGCCGAGATCGTACTGGCGCAGGACCGTATGGACGTCCTCGAGCGTGCCGACGAACAGCTTGTCGCCGACGAGGGCGTGGGACTCGATAACGCCCGCGCCCTCGGGGATGAGGACGCGCGGCGCGGTACCGCCAGCCAAGGCCGCTTCGATCTCCAGTTCCAGGATCCGCCAGCGCGGCGCGTCCTGGTTGGAGAGGAAGTACAGCCGGTCGCGATGGATCGAGACCGTGCAATACGTTCCGGGACGACGATCGACGATGCGTGTGAAAGCACCGTCAGAAGCCCGCAGATCGCGCAGCCAAACCTCGTTCCATTCGCGGCCAGCCTCCTTATCTTGGCCGTAGACCGTGACCAAGAAATAATGACCGTCTTCGGTCGGACCACCGCTGACCATATCTTCCTTGTCGCGGCCTTCGCCGAAGACGACCGGATCGTCCGGCCAGGCGGTGCCCAGCGCGTGGTAATAGAGCCGCTTATGAAGCTTGGCTTCTTCCATGGACGCGCGGGGGTCGTGTTTCGCATACCAGAAACCGGTGCCATCGACGTTCCAAGCGCTGAAAGCCGGATAGAAGTCATCAGGAATCGTGTCCGCGAACTTCTCGCCGGTCAGCACGTTCAGGACGTGCAGGGACCGTTTGTCATTGCCGGCCTGTGACAGACCGTAAACGAGCAAGCCGCCGTCGGGTGACGGCGCCCAGCTCGACAAGGTCACGGACTTATCGGCTGAGAAGGTATGCGGATCGAGCACGACGCGCGGCTCGCCGGTCAGACCGTCCTGGACATACAGGACATGCATGTCCTGGCCAGCGGAACGTCTGGTCGTGAAATAGCGTCCCTGATACGGGTACGGCATACCGACCGTGTCCAGCGCGAACAATTGCCGGAACCGCTCGCGCAGACCATCTCTCATCGGCAGCTGGCGGAAATATTCCTCGGTCCGTTCTTGTTGCGCCTTCAGCCAGTCCTGAACCCGCGGTGTCGCGTTATCTTCGAGCCAGCGATAGGGATCAGTAGCCTCGATCTCGGCGTTCTCTTTTTCGGCCATGGCTCTGTCTCCTGTTCGGTGATGGGGATCGGATTTTCTAAAGAACCACTGGGACGACGTTAACCATTCGCGAGCTATCTGTCAATTTGGGGACTGTCCCGGGGTTGAAATGGCGGCGCTGAAATAAGCCATTTTTTTGTTGATGTGCGTCCCTCTTCAGTGTTTACGACCGGCGGCTGCGCGAAATTGACACTACGCCCCGGGCGCGATATCCTGCGGTATCCGGATTTTCTGTCCGAATCCCGACGCTCTTTGCCAAGGAGGCGACCGATGGAATTCACAGCTGATTTCTGCCGCCGGATCTGGGAGCTGACCGACGCCCAAAAAGAATATCGCCGCAAACTCAAACGCGCTGAAGGCCACCGCTCGCGCCTGAAGAACGAACTCGACGCACTGCGCTCGAAGATGGGTTTTCGCGAGAAGTATCTGGCCGGCTGGTTCGGCGGCAACAGAGGGTTGACCGCGGACTATCAGCGGACCGTCGCGGAGGCCGTCGAGACCGACAAACTCGCTCTGCGCTACACGCAAGAGATCGAGACCGCGGCTGAACTGGCCAAAAAAGCGGCAATCGACCACCTCGCCAAAACAGATCCGGACTTCGCCCGTCTGAACGCCGCCCATATCCTGGCGACAAACGCTGCGACAACAGCCGAGAGTCTGCTCCACGCCATCAGCACGGCCGTGCGAGAGGTCGACAAAGCCTCGAATTGCGAGACGTTCGATCTGTTCTCGAAGAGCAAGATGGTCAGCGCCCTCTCTCATATCGAGACCGAGGAAGCCAAGAAAGCGATCCAGCGGGTCAACCGCCGACTGCGCCACTTCCAGGAAGAACTGGACAAGTACCGCGATCTGGCCGACACGGCCGCCAAGATCGAGGTCGAACTGACCCTCCCGGACGACACGCTCGATCTGATCTTCGATCTCAGTCTCAACGGCAACTTCGACTTCCTGAGCCTCCTGAACCTGAACCGGCTCGCTGAAGCCGGCTCAGGCCTCGCCGAGATCCGCCAAAAGGCTGCCGATGCGTTGGTGCTGATCTCGAAAAAGCAAGTCGAACTCCAGATTCGCCGCGATCAGGCCATCGCCGACGTCATCGACGCCGCGCTGAAATCCTGACGCGCTCGCGCAAAAAAGCCGCCCCGGCTCCGGGACGGCTTTTTTCTTGATTCGCTCAAAATTTATACTCTTCCAACACCCGTCTATGTTCCGCGGAAATATGCGGCGTATTTCGACTCCCTTTCCTACTCACATAACGAAAAACATCGGGGAGCTTCTTAAGCAAACGGTCATGATTATAAAGATAATACGTGTCTGTGTCCTTATCATGAAATGCTATCCAGATATTTTTACCGATATATTTTTTGTCGAACGAAAATCTACCCTTAACCTGGACTTTCAAAAAAGTTTTTTGGTCGACATGGATAGCCACAGCATCTGCGCCCTGCCAGTCATCGCTCAACCGAACTGCATTGAACCCATAATCCGCCAATTTCGCGGCAATTTTTTGAAAATTATAATTTTCTCGCTGCCTTGAATTCAATTTTGAATACGAGATCTTTTTTAACTTCATACGTATTCCCATTAGATCTCAATCTCCTGGTCCGGCGACGGGATGGCGACATCGATCCCCTGCCGCTCCTTGAGCATATCCGCCAGCGCCTCCATGGCGGAAAGTTCGCCATGGTTCAACAGGATCCTCTTCGGCTGCGCGCTGCCGCCGGTCGCCCAGCGGATCAGCTTGGCCTGATCGGCGTGCGCCGAATACGAACCGATGATGTCGACCTTCGCCCGGACCATGATCTCCTCATGGTCGATGACCACGTGATTCGCGCCCTCCATGACCTGGCGGCCGAGCGTGCCAGCCGACTGGAAGCCGACGATCACGAGCGTGTTGCGGTCGTTGTTCAGGTACTCGACGAGATGATGCATGATGCGCCCGCCATGCATCATGCCGCTGCCGGCGATGATGATCTTGGGCGGAGCCACGGAAGAGATGGCGGCGGACTCGTCCGGCTTGCGGGTGACCTTGAGTCCGGGGAAATCGAAGAAATTGTCGCGCTTGGCGAGCTCCTTGGCCGCGCGGTTGTAATATTCCGAGAACTGGTGGTAGATCGGCAGGACCTTGATCGCTAGCGGACTGTCGAGGAAGACCGGGATCCGCGGCACTTCATGATTCTCGACCAGGCCGTTCAACTCATAGAGGATCTCCTGCGTGCGTTCGAGCGAAAAAGCCGGCACAAGCAGCGTGCCCTGGCGCTTGACGGTGTCCTTAATGGCCGCCTTGAGCCGCTTCACCCGCTCGCCCGGCGCGTCATGCAGCCGATCGCCATAGGTGGATTCGAGCAGCACGATATCGGACGGCGCCGCGTCGACGGTCGGCCGCAGGATCGGCACGTTATCATTGCCCAGATCGCCCGAGGCCGTCAGCCGGACGCCGGCCGCTTCGATCTCGAGGAAGGCCGAGCCGAAGATGTGCCCAGCCTCGCGGAAACGGAACTTGAAATCACCGGCGATGGCGATCTCGGTGTCATAGGGCATGCCATGGACCAGCTCGTAGGCCGGCCAGATGTCATCCAGAAGATAGATCGGTTCTTTCTTGTGGCGTCGGGCGTCATCTTTCATGACCTTGGCCGCGTCGACCCACATGAGCTTGGTCAGCGCCTTGGTCGGATGCGTGGCAAAAGTGCGGCCAGAAAAACCCGCTTTGACCAGTCTGGGAAAACGGCCGATATGATCGATGTGGGCGTGGGTCAGGATGACGGCATCCAGGCTTTTGGGGTCGAATTTGAACTCGTCGAGATTGCGTTCATGCGCCACCGACGCGCCTTGAAACAGGCCGCAGTCGATGAGCACCCGCGTCCGGCCGGTATCGATGAGCGTGCAGGAACCGGTCACCTCCTGCGCCGCGCCGTAGAGCGTCAGTTTCATATGGTCATTATATCATCGATCGAAGATTGAAGGAGAGACGACACGAAATAAAATGACGGCTCCGCAACTCCAGCACTCCCTGACTCCGTCTCTTCATCACCACCTGATCCCGTGCCCCGTGAACTTGAGCAGCTGATGCGGCATACCGTTCGCCCGGCAGATGTCCTGATAGATGTAAGCGCTGCGGCGTGGCGTCCGTTGGCCATTAGCGTAATCGATGGCCACGAGGCCGAAACGGCCGGAGTAGCCTTTTTCCCATTCGAAATTATCCAAGAGCGACCAGTGGAAATAACCGCGCACATCCACGCCGGCGCGAATCGCGTGGTAGATCTCCATGATGCCGGCGACCAGGAGCCGCGGCCGCTTGCTGTCGTCAGCGTTGGCCACGCCGTGCTCGGTGATGTAGATCGGCAGCTTGTAGCGTGCCATGTTCATGATCGCCTCGAAGATGCCCTGCTGATTGATCTCCCAGCCCAGATCGCTCACGCTGCGGTTCTCTGTGTGCACCTCGTAGAAGAACTGCGAGACCTTCCAGGGAACGTATTTGACCCGGTAATGGAAATAATAATTGATGCCAATGAAATCATGGCGCCCCTTGGTCCAGATGAAGAACTGCCGGTTGAACACCCGGTCCGCGAACCAGACGAACACTGCGTCGACCAACGAGCCTTTGCGGTACGGCTCGAACGTGATCACGTTCTGCGAGATGCCGACGAGCGCCCGGCGGCCGGGGCGGTCGAGGCGGCGATGCAGGGTCTTGTAGGCCGCACGGTGCGCCTGGACCAATTTTTGGAAGACCCGGAAGGTCGACCAGCCGGAACGTTGGCCCGGCGGCCAGACGCCGATGGTGTAGGAATTTGACAGGTAGACCATCGGCTCGTTGATCGTGACCCAGACGTCGACCAGATCGCCGTACTCCGCGGCCAGTTTCTCGACGAACCTGGAGAAGAGCCGGACGGCATCGCGCGCCTGCCAGCCGCCCCGCGCCGCGAACCATTGCGGCAGCGTGAAATGCCAGGCCGTGAGCATCACTTTCATGCCGCGGCGTTTCAGCGATTCGAGCACTCGCCGGTAATGGACGAATTCGTCGACGTCCCACTGCCCTTCCTGCGGCTCCAGCCGCGACCATTCCACCGACAAGCGGTGCGCGTTCTGACCGAGCTCCGCGGCCAGATCGAAATCCTGTTCGTAGCGATGGTAGTGGTCGCAAGCCTTGCCGGAAACCGTCCTGTCCACGATATGCCCGGGGATCTTCTCCCATCCGTACCAATCGTTCAGCACATTGCCGCCCTCGACCTGATGCGCCGAGGTCGCGCTGCCCCACAAAAAACCATCCGGAAACAACCGCGTTTCGTGGTTGTGCGGCCGGACCTGGGGCAATTCTGAGAGATAATCCAGCCCTTGGAGGCGATTTTCGGCTGTAACAGCAGCGTCTGACATATGACAAGCTATTCAAATTATAGCACTGCTAGGGCCCGGATTCAATTTCGCGAGTTCTCTAAAAATGCCGTTTCTTGGCTGAACAAAAACAAAAAAACGCCCTCGGAAGGGCGCTTAAAATCGACCTGACACTCGCAATGACGTTATCATATTTCTGATGTTTTGTCAAGAGTCTTTGACAAAACCAGCTTGTACCGGACTAACCACGCTCCCCTGCCGCCCACGGCGGCGGCTCAACTCACATCAGCGGCTCGTTGTCCTTGCCCTCGGGATCGATCTCATTCAGTTCATCGCCGACGAACCCGGATTCCTCAGGCGTCAGCTCGACCAGTTCCGGCTCAATCTCGAGCGGCGCGATCTCGCACCAGCGGTCGATACCGCCGGCCAGGAACTCGACGTTGCTGTAACCCAGACCGGCCAACTGCTCATGCAAGCGCTCGATCTCGGCTTCCTGCGTCGGACCGACCACCACGACCACCTTGCGCTCCTTGTTCGTAAGCAGGTTCGGCAGATTGGTCTCAAGCTCACGCGCCGGGACATGGATCGAATCCGTGATGTGCCCAGTCTCGAAATCAGCCTCATCGCGCACGTCCAGCACGATATGCTCCAACTCGCCGGTGCGCAGCTTCTGGAGATGTTCGCAAGTGATCTTTTTGGATTCTTGGTTGGTCATAGGATAACGGTTACAGGATAATTTTACCACGATGCCGACCTCCCGACCAGCAACAAAGCAGCTAGCGGCTGCCAACCACTAGCTGCCGGCTGATTTGTGATTACTTATTCTTTGCTGGCGTCGCGCTCGGAACGCTTGCGCGCCAGATGATCCAGGACCGTCTTGCGGATGCGGACGTTCTTCGGCGTCACTTCCACCAGCTCGTCGTCGCTGATGAACTCGAGCGCATCCTCGAGACCCATGGTGCGCGGCACGTCCACTTTGGCGCTGCCGCCGTCACCCTTGGAACGCATATTGGAAAGCTTCTTCTCTTTGCAGACGTTCACTTCGATATCATCCGATTTGGCGTTCTGGCCGACGACCATGCCGGCATACACCTGCACGCCCGGACCGACGAACAGCTGGCCGCGCTCCTGAGCGGCGACCAGGCCATAAGTGACCGTCACGCCGTCCTCGAAAGCGACGAGCGAACCGTGAGCGTTGGCGTCAAAATCACCCTTGTAATCCTCGTAGCCGAGGAACAGCGAATTCATGATGCCCAACCCCTTGGTGTCGGTGAGCAGCTGGGAACGATAGCCGATGAGGCCGCGGGTCGGAATGGTGAATTCCAGATAGGCCGTCTTGTTCTCCACGCGCATATCCGTCATCTCGCCGCGGCGCTGGCCCATCTTCTCGATGACCACGCCGACGTGCTCCTCCGGCACCTCGATCGTCACCTGTTCCACAGGCTCAAGTTTGCGGCCGCCCTCTTCCTTGAAGATGACCTGGGGCTTGGAGACCTCCAGTTCGAAACCTTCGCGGCGCATCTTCTCGATGAGGATGGCGAGGTGCAGCTCGCCGCGGCCGGCCAGAGTCCAGCGATCCATGGATTCGGTCTCGAAGCGGCGCAGGGCCACATCGGTCTCGAGTTCGCGCTCCAGCCGCTCCTTGATCTGCCGCGAGGTGGTGAATTGGCCTTCCTGGCCGGAGAACGGCGACGTGTTGATGCCGAAGGTCATCTTGACCGTCGGTTCTTCGATGGCGATGATGGGCAGCGCCTCGGGGTGCTCGACATCGCAGATGGTCTCGCCGATGGACACGTCCGGAATGCCGGCCACGGCGACGACGTCGCCGGCGTAAACCTCGTCGCGATCCACGCGCTGCAACCCCTCGAAAGACATGACGCCGGTCAGTTTGACCTTCTTCATCTTACCGTCGCGCGCGATATGCATGACCTCCATACCTTTGCGCAGCGTGCCGGAATACAGGCGGCCGATGGCGATCTTGCCCTTGAAATTGTCGTAAGTCAGATTGACCGTGAGCATCTGCGGCGGCTTGTCCATCTCCGCCCGGGCCGGTTTGATGACCTCGAGAATGGTGTCGAACACCGGCCGGATGTCAGTCATCTTGTCGAGATCCGATTCCAGACCGGCCAGACCCTTGACGCCCGAAGCGTACAGCACGGGAAAATTGGTCTGTTCGTCCGAAGCGCCGAGTTCGACGAACAGGTCGAAGGTCTTGTTCAGCACCCATTCGACGCGGGCCTCCGGCTTGTCGATCTTGTTGATGACCACGATGATCTTATGGCCGGCTTTGATGGCGTTCCGGAGGACGAACTTGGTCTGCGGCATCGGGCCTTCCTTGGCGTCCACGAGCAGGATGGCGCCGTCGACCATGCGCATGATGCGCTCGACCTCGCCGCCGAAATCAGCGTGGCCGGGAGTGTCGATGATGTTGATCTTGACGCCCTGATATTCGACCGCGGCGTTCTTGGAGAAGATCGTGATGCCGCGCTCGCGTTCCAGATCATTGGAATCCATGATCAATTCACCGCCGACGTCCTTCTTCAGGGCGTGCGATTGCCTCAATAACGCGTCGACGAGCGTGGTCTTGCCATGGTCGACGTGGGCGATGATGGCGATGTTGCGAATTTCCTTGTGATCCATACGTTATCTGCGGCTAGGCCGGAGTCCCGCGCGCGGCGGCGGGGCGCGATCCTTTGGCTATAATATTCGACGTGCGCTTGAGTATAGACGAAACGGCCGAAAAAGTCAACCGTGGCGCGGCCGAAAAACGCGCTAATTGAAAATAAAAATGAGGCTGAGGAGCCTCATTCGAAGACCAGGCTGGCTTGAAAGGCGATTTTTCGAGCTGTCCATGATGATCCGACGGCAAAGCTGGAAAAATCCCGCTGCCGGATCAGATCCGTTCGAAACGGTGTCTTCCCAGACCATTCTCGAACATCCGGACATGCTGGCCAGCGCCGACGAAAACCGGAAGGATGGCGTTGACCTCGTGCAAGCGGCCATCGGAAAAATGGACGCGGTATACCGGCTGATTGTCAGGGGTGATGCGGAACGCCTCGACGCGGGCCACTTCCCCTTCGGCAACGACCGCTTCGAGCAGTTTGATCTGCCTGTAAACAGCTGTGGTCCGACCGACGCAGCTCCTCATCAGGATCATGCCGCCCACGAACACCGTCAGGATGATCGCAGGCGCTACCGATCCCGGTCGCTGATCGCTGGTGGCGAAAAAGATGGCGCCAAGGCTGACGCCGGTCACCAGATATGACGCTAGGGTCGCGATCAGCCAGCACACGCGTCGGCGCTCAAGTCGTTTCGCTGTCGCGCGCATTTCCGCGAGTTCCATGTGGTTCTCCTTTGGAATGGTAAAGAGCTGTTGGCAAAGTAACGGCAAAGACACTGACCGTCAAGCGACACCCCCCTCCGCCAAGATAACAAACCGACCCGGCGCTGGGCCGGGTCGGTCGAAGGTCACGCGGATCGTCTCGCTCTATTTCAGCACACTGTCGATCATGCCAGCCACGCTCTCGTAAGGCAGGGCGCCCGGGATGAGCTGCTTGCCGCCGTCGGCGGTCAGGATGATCGTTCCGGGAGTACCGCTGATGCCAGCCGCGCCGCCGGTCGTGCGATCATTGTCGATGCGAGCCTGATACTTGCTGGTTTTGACGCAGCTGTCGAACTTGGACTTGTTCAGCTTGAGCTCGACCGCGATCTTGTCGAAGAGAGCGGTGCCGATGTTCGCCTGGTCGGCAAAGATCTTGTCGGCGAACTCGAAGAACTTACCCTGCTCCGCGGCGCATTCCGCGGCGTTCGCGGCCGGCATGGCGAAGGGGTGGAACGACAGCGGGAAATGCCGATAGACCCAGCGGACCTTGCCCTTGTAATCAGCCATGACCTGCTGCATGGTCGTGTGGAATTTCTCGCAGTAAGGGCACTGGAGATCGGTGTAAGTGATGAGCGTGACCGGAGCGTTGACGTCGCCGAGAACATGATCATCGCTCGTGACCGGAGCGACCTCGCCGACCTGTTCTCCCGGCTGTTCGGCCGGAGCCGCGGCCTGATCGTTGACGTTGGCGGCAGCCGGAGCCGGCTGTTTATTCTCCGCCGGGACGATATTGCCCTTCAGGACGATGGACAACAGGATGAAAAAACCGATGGTGCAGAAGACCAAGATTCCGCCGACGATGCCCAGGATGAAACTCATCTTCGGCGAGAGCGTCAAAGCGCGGGCCGACTGCTGTTCTTCGTGGATCATAAAGCTGTAAAAAATAAATAGAATCCCTTGATTTAACTCAGTTAAGCCGGCCGATGAGACCAGCGATAAGCCATAATAACCTTTTTTTGGCTATCAGGCCAGACGATTTATCCCCACATCAGGCGGCTGACGCTCCGCCCGGCGGCCGAGAATTCATGGCTGCCGCCGGTAAACCCCGATGAGACCGGCTTTGTCCAAAATATGATCCCGCATGGCCGCTTCCAGCTCTTTCACGCCGGCTGCGGCGGTCAGCTCCAATTCCGCGTCCAGCGCGTACGCCTGGAAAAAATAACGATGCTCCCCGCTCGGCGGGCAGGGACCGCCGTAACCCGCGCGGCCAAAATCAGTCAGGCCTTCGACCGCTCCTCCCGGCACGGACTTCTCGCCGATCTCGACGATATCGGCGGCGGGAATATTCCAGACCGTCCAATGGGTCCAGGCGCCGGCCGCGGCATCCGGATCGTCAACGATGAGCGCCAGCGTCCGGGCTTCCTCCGGCACGCCGCTCACGCGCAACGGCGGATTGATGTTCTCCCCGTCGCAGGTGTACCGCGCCGGGATGGCGCCATCCTGCTCGAATTGCGGACTGGTGATCTTCATATGACCGCTGCCGATGATAGGATTAATGGTCTTTTTCGCCGCCGTCCCGCTGACCGCCGCCAGGATCGCGACGCCGGCCAGACCGACGAGCAGGATCGCCGCGGCGACCAGGATCCTTTGCTTGCGCTCGGTCATATTCGGAAGTTCCCCCTGCTTTCATCTTATATATAGGATAGCATGACGGCCCCGCCAGCCGAAGCCGTTCACAAGATGCGGAACTGCGTCAGGCCGACGACTTCGCCCTCCGTCACGACCGCTTCCTTGACCGTCGCCTGCTCCGGCCCGCGCTGGCACCAGGCTGCGAAAGTCTCGAGCGCGGCCGCTTCCCCTTCGACCGCGACGCTCACACTGCCGTCGGATTCGTTCTTGACGTGGCCAGCGAGCAGCAGCCGCTGCGCCAGCTCTTTCGCGGCCAGACGAAAATAGATGCCCTGGACCCGGCCGCGGACCTTGATGTCATAATGTCTGGCCATAGACTCATCGGATAGCGCCGCAAAAATAACGCGCCGCCAAATTTTCTCGCTGAAGAAATGATAACGGCTGCGAGACGATTTGGCCAGATAAAAAAACCGCCCCTCCCAAAAAGGGCGGGGGCGGAAAGACTCAGTCGAAAGAACTCACGACGCTCACGGGGATGCCGATCTCCGCCCAGGCGAAGATCTTTTTGGCGTCCTCGAGAAGCAGGCGCACGCAACCGTGCGAAGCCGGCGAACCGACGAGATCGCCGCCATGCATCCAGTAGGCCGAACCGCGGAAATTGACCGCGTAAGGCATCGGCGCGCCACCGTTCGGTTCCGGATATTTCGATGACTTGGCGTCGATCTTCTTGGCGCGGACCTTGGTGGTGCCGGTCGGCGTCCGGTAGTTCTCGCCATGCGGACCGCGGCTGAGACGTCCCGAACTGATCGGGAACGAATCTCTGAGCTGGCCGCACTCATAAAGTCCGACGAACTGGCGCTTGAGGTCGACCAGGATGAACTTGACCTGGCCCTTCGCTGGTTCGTAGCGTTGCGGCAGCGGCGTGTAGACCTCGCCCTCGGCCAGCTGCGGCACGCGGAGCTTGTGTCCGGCGTGAGCGAAGCGCGGGTCGAGCCGGTTGAAGCGCGATACGTTCACGGCCGCGGAGCCGTAAAGATACTCGAGCACGTTCTGGCCGGCGGCTTTGGCCGCGTCGCGATCCTCGCGCGTGATGACGTAATCGGTCGATGTCGGCTCAGACCTCGGACCATTGTCGCAGCACTGGTCGAGACACTGCTCGGCCTCCGGCGGACAGACCGCCGATTTGGCGGACGCGGCTTCGAAGGAAGCGTCGCTGGCCGGAGCGGCCGCGGCGACATCCAAGTCGGCGAACGCGACGGTCGCGAGCAGCGACTCGTCCTGATAGTCCGAAGACGACGCGCTCGCGGTGCGATCGCAAACGAGGCTGGTCTCCAGGACCAGATCCCCGCCGGACGCGTTCTGAGAGCCGCAAGCGGCGAAGACGAAACTGCACCAGCAGACAACGCTTGAGCGCTTGATCATGGCAAACCTCCCGTGATGACGGCAGATGTTAAGGATCGGGGCGGCTTTTCAGCCGCTTAAGCTGATGTCACGCTGATTCAAAGCGGACAGGACAATGTAGCCTAAAAACCGGCTTTTGTCAACGCTACTGTACAGGCAGCCGGACCTTGGTCTGGTTCGGGCAGCGGGCCGCCAGCAATAAAATAACGCCTTGCGGCGTAACTATGCTGAAAAAACATGATCTTCAGACCTAATCCGACTGGGGATGCAACAAGCGCATGACAGCGCCGTCATCGACCTGGTCGAATTCTTCATAAAACGAACCGATGGCCTGGAACGAATCCGGCCGCTCAAGAGCGATGACTTCATCGGCAACCGACCCGATCCGGGCCAAGGAATCTGGCGGACCCACCGGTACGGCCACGACGATCCGGCGCGGCTGCCGGGACCTGACCGTGGCGATCGCGGCCAGCATGGTGAAACCGGTGGCGACGCCGTCATCAACGATGATGACCATCTTGCCGCGAAGATCGAGCGGCGGCAGGCCGGCGCGGAACTTGCCGAGTCGCCGGGCGGCCTCGGCCGTCTCTTTCTTGATGATCGCTGCAAGCTTGGCTGGATCGTACCCGGCCCGCTCCGCTTCGTTCCAGACCACCTGACCAGCTTCAGTGACGGCTCCGATCGCGTACTCTTCGTCGGACGGCGCGCCGATCTTGCGCGGCACGACGATGTCGAGCGGCGCGTCCAGGGCGTCGGCGACGACCCTCCCAGGCACGACGCCGCCGCGCGGCAAAGCGACCACCGCCACGTCCGGCTGGCCGGCGTACTTACCGAGAGCGGCGGCTAATTTGACTCCGGCCTCATGCCGGTCAGCGAAAACCATACTTACATTCGCGTGCTGCCAGACTCTCGACGAGGCCGGCGCAGCCTAAGTAAAAAGCCGCCTTGAACGCGGCCCCGGACACTATCGGACGACTCTCGGACATCAGACTCGGAATTCAATATTCGCTTCCCAGTAGCCGAGCTGGTTCTTGTGGACACCCTCGGGCGAACAAGCGGCGGTCTTGATCTCTTTCTTCAATTTAAGGCCACCTTGGCCCAAAAAGTCGCCCTCGACCTTCTTGTCGGTGATGAGCGCCAAGCGCAGGCCGGCATAGGCTTCTTTCTTTTCCGCGGCCAATTTGAGCGCTTCGTTGAGCAGCGCGATCAGGATCTGGGTGAAATCAGCGGCTTCGACCGTGAAATGGCGCTCGCGATCAGTGGCTGGCGGCGTCCCATCTTCGGTCATTTTAGCGAAATCAATGCCGCCCACGGCAAAAGCGCCCTCTAAAGCGGCCTGCAGGAAACCAGCCTTGGTGGTGGCCACGACGCGGATATCGGACTCGCCGGGTTTAAGGTCGAACTTCTTCATGAAAATATTATATCATTTCCGGACGGACTTTTGAAGAGCGCTTGCTGCCTCTCCCCCGGCTGAACGATTGACTTTCCAAATCTCAAATATTAGGATAGCCTCGTCACTGGTACTTTCACAAAAGGAGTGAACCATGTTCCGACAGATCATCTTGATGTCAGTCATCGCCGCTTGCTCAATGAGCTGTCTGACAATGCAAGACGTGGCGAAGAACCAAGCGGCTACAGACGCGATCCTGCAGGGCGAACACCAGCTCCGCAAGATAGCGGAACGCACCGAGACCAGTTCGCGGGCAACGGGAGGATTCTTCCTCTTTGTCGGCAGCTACGGGTCTTCGTCACAACAGCAGGTGATCGTGCGATTCGCTTGGCAGATGCCGGACGGCATCTACGCCATCTCATCACTACCGCTCGAGAGGATCCGCGTGAAGCTGGACAACGCCGCCGCGGTTCCGACCATCAGATTCAACTGGGAACCCTGTGGCTATGAAGGACCGACGATCCAGACACTGATGGATGACCACGTCCAGTATGCGGTCGTGACCGTCCGGGAAAGCGACTGGCCGATCGACATCAACCTGCCGCTCGAGAAGCCGGAATAACAGCGGCCGAACACCTTCTCATTGAACGCCCTCTGCGGCGTTCTTTTTTTATCGCTGCCCATCACAAACTCGAAAATAATATGCTCACCAAATGAATGTCTGATCGTCATGTTGTGGCCGTAAAGATCGCGTTCATCGTGGAAGAATAGGCGAGTTGCGGAGTCAGGGAGAGATTAAGTGTGGGAGTGCTGGAGTACTGAAGTTCTGAAGTGCTGGAGTTTGATCTCAAACCTTCAGCTCTCCTGCACTCCCGCACTCCAGCACTCCGCCGTATAGCTCGCGAGCGACACGGCTCCGTCACGTCGTTCGCGAACGACGTGGCTCCGTCTCTCCCGCACTTCCCCACTCCTCACGTCGGCATATACGCGCACACGCCGGCCGGACAGCCGCCGGCGTATTCGCTGCCAGCGCCGACGAGGTCCTTCTTGCCGCCCGCCGCCGCGCCGGTCGTGAGCACCTGATTCGTCTTGCTGCCGTCGCGATAGACGGTGATGCCTTTGCACTTCAATTTCCAGGCCTCGAGATAGGCGTTGCGGACCTCGGCTGGCGAGGCGGTCTCCGGCAGATTGATGGTCTTCGAGACGGCGTTGTCGGTGTGGCGCTGGAAAGCCGCCTGCATCCGGACATGATGCGCCACATTGATCTCGTGCGCGGTCCGGAAGATCCGCTTCTCCGCGGCGGACAGACCCTCCACGTCCTGGACCGAGCCATTGGCCGCGACGCGGAGTTCAAGCTCGGTGTTCCAGAGGCCGCGTTTTTTGGCGACCTCGCGGAACAGCGGCGTGGTCTCGACGAGATGCTGACCCTCAAGGACGTGCCGGACGAAAGAAACGGCGAACAACGGCTCGATGCCGGATGAACAGCCGGCCAGGACCGAGATCGTCCCCGTCGGCGCAATCGTCGTGATCGTGGCGTTGCGCATCCGTTTCGCTCCCCGCTTCTGCCAGAGCGAACCGCGGAAATTCGGGAAGCTGCCGCGCTGCCGGGCGAGCTCGGCGGAAGCGGCGTGGCCCTCGCGCTCGATGAAGCCCATCAAGCGGTCAGCGAACTTCAACGCCTCATCGGAATCATACGGAATGCCGAGATGGATCAGGGCCTCGGCGAAACCCATGATGCCCAGACCGATGCGGCGATTGTCTCGGGCGGCGGCGGCGCACTGCTCCAGCGGGAAACGATTCGCGTCGATGATGTCATCAAGGAAACGGACGGCGTCGTGGACCAGCCCTTTGAGCCGGAGCCAGTCGAATTTGCCGCTGAGCGGTTCGCCTGCGACCAGTTTCGACAGGTTGATCGAGCCGAGATTGCAGGACTCCCAGGGATGGAGCGGCACTTCGCCGCAGGGATTGGTGGAAGCGATCGGACCGATGTGGCGCGTCGGGTTCAGACGGTTGATCGCGTCGATGAAGAGGATACCCGGGTCGCCCGTGCGCCAGGCCGCGGCCACGATCTTGTCGAAGATCTCGCGCGCCGGGCGTTCAGCCGCGACCTTGCCGGTGTGGGGATTGTATAATTTGTAGTTCCGGCCGGCGGCGACGGCGCGCATGAAAGCGTCCGTGACCGAGACTGAAACGTTGAAGTTGCGCAGGCATTCGTCATGCAACTTAGCCTCGATGAATTCCAGGATGTCCGGATGGTCCACGCGCAGCACGCCCATGTTGGCGCCGCGGCGCTTGCCGCCCTGGCGGATGACGTCGGTCACGGCGTCGAAGATATGCAGGAAGCTGACCGGGCCGGAAGCGATGCCGCCGGTCGAACGCACGAGATCGCCGCGCGGCCTGATCTCGGAGAAATCGAAGCCGGTGCCGCCGCCAGACTTATGGACCTCGGCCGCGGCTTTGAGCGCGTCAAAAATACTGTCGACCGAGTCCTTGATCGGAATGACGTAGCAAGCCGAAAGCTGGCCGAGCGAGGCGCCGGCGTTCATGAGCGTAGGCGTGTTCGGCAAGAACTCGCCGTGCGCCATCATGGCGTAGAACAGATTCTCCCAGTTGCGGGCCTCGGCCGCCGTCGCGCCATAATGCCGTTCCTCGACCGCGATCACCCGCGCTACGCGGCGGAAGAGCTGGGCTGGAGTCTCGATCAGTTTGCCTTTCGAGTCCCGCAGCAAATATCGCGACTCAAGCACGAGCCGGGCATTGTCGCTGATCAACGGAATGATGTCTTCTGGGGACATAGAGAAAGAGTGCGGGAGTGAAGGAGTGCGGGAGACCTGATTTGTGATCCACCCAGCACTTAACTGTATTTTACCACACTCCCGAACCCCCTGCTTCTGCACTCTCCGACGCCTGAACAAACAACCCGGCTGATGAGCCGGGTTGTTCCGATATCTTATCTGACGCTGCCTAGGCCTGCGGCGGTGCTGGCGGCGGAACGACCGGAGCCGCGGCTTTGTCGGAGGCGACCCGCTTCAGACAGGAAACCAGCGAGAAAACGAAGACGATGATGAAGAAAACGAAACCATAGGCGCAGGTCGAGAGTCCGAGGAGGCCGAACGACTTGAAGCCCTCGGTGAACCAGACCGCCATCTCGCGCACCGTGAAGGAGCCGGAGAAGATCATGCCCATGACGGACACGATCAGGTTCAGCCTGATCGGCCAGCGGCCGGCGGCTTTCTTGGCGAAAGCGATGACCGTGGCGACGAACATGGTCGAGAACATCGCGAAGCCATAATAACAGGCCGGATATCCAAGGAAGGTCGGACAGGCTTCTTTGAAGGCGCAGATGCCGCTGAAGAACTTGATGCCGCTCAGATAGCCGGAGAACAGGACGCCGGCGAGCGTGAGGGGCAGGGCGATCTTAAGATATTTTTCAGTTGTCATAATTAAGGCGGTGATTAACTTCTACAGTATACCCTGAGGCCGGATGTTGTTCAATGCTGGACCGGATTAGTGTAAACTGATCGCGTTAACTACTGGCTAAGCAGACCTATGGACGGAGTGCTCCGCTGCAGCCGCTACGCTTTCGGACCGAATCGCCTGCATTATTGCGGACCTGACGCCAATCAGGAGATTTTGGCGTACATCAACGAAGGTGCGACCGATCCCGGACTTGCGGCGCTGATGCGCGGTTTCGCCACGATGTTCCCCTATCTCGCGACTATCGCCGCCGCGAACGGTGTCCGCGACCCCTTCGACGACCGCGTGGTCGAGGCTTACTGGATCGGCAACGAACTTCTGGAGAATGTCGGCAAACAACGGTTGCACCGCCACCTGGCCGAGAACCTGCAGATGAAAAAGAAACTTGATGCGCGTTCGTTCGAACTGGTCGAGGACAAGATCGCCAAGGGTGCCATGCCGCATCACTCCTTCCACGTACTCGACATCTGGAAGCGGACCGGGCATTTACCGATCGCCCACACGCTCGAGAGCATGGAAGAATGCCGCATCAGCTGGGGCAAAGTGCTGGAAGTTGACGGTCCGAATATCATGATCGAGACCGAACCACTGCTCTTGATCAGCGGTAAACTGGCGCTCGGCGAGCCGGCGAAACGCCAGGTCCGGCGCAGCCTCGAGGCGCGCTCGGACATCGAACAGATCCAGCCTGGCGAACTCGTGAGCGTCCACTGGGGCGTGCCCTGCGAGGTGATTTCCGAAGCGCAGGCGGCCCAATTGAGGAAATACACTCTACAACACATTGCCCTCGCCAATAAGACGATCTGACCAAGTGCTGAAGTACTGAAGTTCTGGAGTGCCGGAGATTTGACTATTTTAGACAGGTGGGGCAACGTCCGGCGGCGTATGACCGATAGTGCTCACCGCAACCTTCGCGTCTGGAAAGAGGCCCGCGCCTTGTCCTTGTCGATCTACCGGGTCACCAGCTCCTTTCCGATGACAGAAAGATTCGGACTTACACAACAGATTCGACGCTCAACAACATCAGTCGGCGCCAATATCGCTGAAGGCTACGGACGTTCCGGTAAAAAAGAGTTCAAAAATTTCCTTTCCATCGCTCGCGGGTCGGCGAAAGAAACCGAATACTTTCTTCTCCTGGCCAAAGACCTGGGATTCTTATCAGAAACCGAGGCGGCCGGATTGATCTGCCGCTATGAGGGTCTTTGCGCTGGACTGGCGGCACTTGCTAAACAGGTCGGATAACTCAATCTTCAGCACTCCAGCACTCCCCAACTTCAGCACTTTTATGATCGTCTATATTTTCGGAAATCCCGACCTACCGGAAGATTCCCTGCCGCTGAAACTTATTCCAGAACTCCAAAAACTCCGACCGGACGTTGTTTTTGAAATAAAAGATCCGAATGAAGAGTGGGAGGTGCCGTCGGAACTGACCGTCATCGACACAGTCGTCGGCATCGCCGAACCGCGCATCTTCGCTTCCCTGGACGCCTTCGCCGCCGCGCCACGCCTCACTACGCATGACTTCGACGCCTACGCCAACCTGAAATGGCTGCAAAAACTCGGACGACTGAAAAATCTCCGCATCATCGGCCTGCCGCCAGGCATAGAGCTGCGGAAAGCGCTCGACTTCATCCGAAATTCGCTGATGAATGGCTGACCCGGGCCGCACCACCGTTGCGATAACCTAAAAGACCGCGTCGGAGCGCGGTCTTTTCGTCGGGCGGCAATTATCCGTGGCTACGGCTTATACGTTCCGATCTCGTAATTCTTCATGTAAGCCCTGGCCTTGTCCGAATGCGGCGTTCCGGAACCCATCGGACGGGTCTCGAAAAGGACCGTCGCGTCCCGACCGCAACCGGCGTAGACCGCCTCCCGGCCGGGATGCTTCGTGGCGTAACCGGAAACATCGTAGACGATGCCGTTGATGGCGAGCCAACAATCATCCGGCGTCTTATGTTTCGCGACCTCAGCCGCAGTGATTTCCCTCGCTGAAGCTTGATCCGGCGCATTGGCTGCCGGAGGGACGGATAGAGCGGCAACGGCCGCCGGACGCTCCGTTGTTTGCGTCCTGACCGTTGTCTGGCCGGCACAACCGGCGCCAACTAAAAGTACGGAGCCGGCGAGTACCCCTAACAAGACAAAACTATGTTTCATAAGATAGATGAATTTAACCTTTCGACCCGAGCCGAAGCAACGGGTCGCCGATGACCGGCCGCTAGCGGCCCAATCACCGGTCTCACGACAAGCATTTTGGCAAAACCCTTATTTGGCTTTGCCGAGCGTTTTTTCTCCGTCCTTCCAGTCGAGCGGGCAAAGTCCGCCGCTCTTCAGGGCCTGCAGGACGCGCAGGGTCTCGGTCACCGAACGGCCGACCGCCGAGGCCGATACGACGATGTAGCGCACGATCCCCTCCGGATCGATGATGAAGAGTCCGCGCTCCGCGGAACCATCATCGGCATTCAAGACACCGTAAGCATCGGCGAGTTTGAGCGCCGTATCGGCCAGGACCGGATACTTCACCTCCGGCAGGTCGCGCTCGAACCAGGCCTTATGCGACCACTGAGAATCGGTCGAGGCGGCGACGATCTTGGCGCCGAGCTTCTCGAATTCATGCTCGTGCGCGGCGAATCCGCGTAATTCCGTCGGGCAGACGAAAGTGAAATCGCGCGGATAAAAGAACAGGACGAGCCAATGCCCGCGATATTCGGACAGGCTGACGGAACGGAATTCGCCGGTCTGGTAGGCCGGTACGGCCTTGAAATCCGGCGCGGGTTTTCCTAGGATCAACATATTTTCGCTGATGCGTTAATGGACGTAATAGACCAAGAGGATGCTGTCGACCGAACCAGCCTTCACTCCTTTGGGGAGCGGCAACGGCCCGCGAACATCCGCGTCCCGGAGCGTGTCCGAGCCGAGGCTATAGACATGCGCGTGGACGCCGGTGTTCGCGTCGAACCGGGAGACTCCCCCGCCGATCCGGAACTCGCGGACGAGGCCGAGGCTGGAGAGCAGAGCCAGATTCTTATAGACCGTAGCGAAGGACAGATCGGGCAGCCGCCGGCGGATCGCGACGTGGAGCTCCTGCGCCGTAGGATGGCGGTCGGTCGAGGCGACAGCCTCGAAGACAGCGCGTTTCTGCGGCGTGAGCGGCAGGCGGCGGCGCCGGCACTCGGCCTCGAAGCGCTTCACCCTGATCGCGATCTCGCTGGGACTCATTGGCATATTATTCCTTGTGGATAATCATTATCCATTATGGATCGCGAACGAAAAGCTGTCAAGCGCCGGACCGCCGGCGAAGACTAAAACGATCGCGCCAGCGGCGCGGTCGTCATGATTCTAAGATGCGGGCGGATCAGGCTACTCCTCCCACTTCAACTTCAGGAAGTGCGCGGCGCAGGACATGCACGGGTCGTAGGCGCGGACGAGTTTCTCCATTTCGTGGATCATCTCTTCCTGGCTCATCTTGTCCAGGTTGTCCTGGATGAGCTTCCAAACATCCTCCTCGATGTTCACCTGGTTCTGGTTGGTGGGCACGATGACCTCGCCTCTGACCACATTCCCCTTTTCGTCGGTCTCCACGCGATGATAGAGCGTGCCGCGCGGCGCTTCGACGACGCCGATGCCAACGCCAGCCTTGTTCGGCATGCGCACCAGCGGTTCAGCCTTGAACTCGACGGTCTTCAGGACGTCCACGGCCCGGTCGAGGCAGTGCAGGATCTCGATGGCCTGAGCCAGATTGTTGTAGAAGATGTCGGTCGAGGGGAAGAGTTTCAGTGTTTCCTTGAGCGACTCTTTCGTCTTCGCGTGCAGCAGGTCCTTGGCCAGATTCAGGCGCGCGAGCGACCCGACCATGTAGGATTTGCCTTCATGTTTGTAAGCCGAAGCCTGCGAATACGGCAGGACGACGTGTTCAAGATGATCGCGGAAGCCGGACTCCGGCACGACGTGGCCGAAGCTGTCATGGATCTCGCCGTCAATGAATCCGAAATGATCCTTGGGCACGAGCGCCATGTAATTGGTCTTGCGATCCAGATGGAATGGCGCTTTTTCGAAGATCTCGACCGTGCGCAGGACCGCCGGACGGACCGACTCGAGCAGTTTGATCGCTTTTTCCACGCCGGCCTTGTCCGGGAACTTCAGGAAGCCGCCGAGCGTCGGATAGACCGCATGGACGGAACGTCCGGCCACGAGCTCGGCCAGGAAATTGCCGGCGGCCTTGATGTCGAAAGCGTCGTGCAGCATCTGATGCTGGACCGGGTCGTTCTCGTCGAACTCCAGCAATGCGTCCTTGCCGACGATGTCCGGCAAGACGAACAGATAGAGATGCAGCGCGTGGTCACGGATGTTGAGCCCGCACATGGTGAGCTCGCGGAGCAGCATGGTCTGCGGCGTAGGCTGTAGATCGAGCGCGTGCTCGCAGGCTTCGATGGCGCACAGGAGATGTGCGTTCGAGCAGGTGCCGCAGATACGCGCCAGGAGCTGCGGGATGGCCATGAGCGGCTTGCCCTCGATGCCGCGCGTGTAGAAGCGCTTGAACTCGGCGATCTCGTAGCGGACCGACTCCACTTTGCCGTCTTTCACTTTGACGTTGACGTTCGCGGCGCCCTCCACCTTGGTGACGTGTTCGAGACTCAGGTCGAAAGTATGCATAACCGGTTCTACTTAGCGCCCCGGAACTGGCCGACCAGCTGGTCGACCGCGGCGAGGAATTTTTTCGGATCCATCGGACAGCCGCCGACCTCGGCATCCACCTTGATCACCTCGGAGAGTTTGCGGACCTTGGGCGAGGCGGCGAAACGCGCGAGCAGGAATTCGATCTCCTGCTTCTGCTCGTCGGTGAAAGCGTTGCGTTGGGCCGAAGGCATGCCGGTGCAAGCGCAGGCGCCGACGGCCACGACGACTTTGGACAAGGCGCGGATCTCCTCGGCTTCCTTGGCCTGCTTGTCCGACGCGATGGCTCCTTCGATGAAGGCAATATCCATCTCATCGAGCACGTTCTTCGTCTTCAGGACGCGGGCGTGGCGAAAATCGAAGATCTTCTTCCACTCCTGCCAGTGGTCGTTCAGGAGTTCCGTGAAAACGATCGTGCTGTCCTCGCAACAGGAGAAAGAGAACCAGCCGATGCGGATCTTGGGCTGTTCGGTGGCGGCCATAAAAAATGTCGGTTACGACAAAAGCGATTTGAGATCGAAATTCGTGTCCGCGAGCTCCGAGTAGCGGCCGGCGACGTCCGTCTGTTTCTCGATGAGTTTCGAGATCGGACCGATGTCCGCGGTGCGGTTCATGAGGGTCGCGCCGACGATGCGGTTGTCCTTGAGGAGCAGCCGAGCGTAGGAATTAGCCTCCGGCGATCCGCGCGGTACGACGTCGCGGCCGGCGCCGGGCGGCGCCACGGAGCCGATGAAGGCGATGCTCAAGCCAAGACCGCTCACGGCATAGAAGGTCACGAGGCGGTAGGGTTCATGGCGTCCGGACATGTTGGCGCCGACGGTGCGACCCTGCGACTGGGCGTTGCTCCAGCTGCCGAACTGCGTCCGCTCGCCGAAGATCAGGTCCTGGTACTCAGCGCAATCCCCCGCCGCCCAGATGTCCGGCGCGCTGGTCTCGAGATATTCGTTGGCGACGAGGCCACGGTTGGTCGCGAGGCCGGCGGCTTTCGCGAAATCGAGCGGGCAGACGCCGCCGATGCCGACCGAAACGATCTGACAGGGAAGTTTTTCGCCACTCTCCAGGATGACGCCCTCGACCCGCTCGCCGCCGTAGGCTTCAGTCACATATTTGCCGCGCACGATCTTCACGCCGGCCTTCTCCAGGGCTTTCTCGATCATCTGGCCGGAACCGGCGTCAAGCACCGGATCCCAGTAATGCGGTTCGCGGATCACGAGCGTGGTGTCGAGGCCGGAAGCTTGGAAAAGTTCGCAGACCTCGAAACCGATGGCGCCGCCGCCGATCACGACCGCCTGTCTGGCAGTCTTCACATCGGCCGTGATGCCCTTGAAGTCGTCGAGCGTCCGGACGTAATGTATACCCTGTTTGTCGGAACCAGGCACAGTCCAGCGCCGGGCGCGGATGCCGATGGCCAGGAGTAATTTGTCATAGCCGAGCATCGTGCCGTCATCGAGGATCACCGTCTTGGCGGCCGTATCCAGTTTCGCGGCCGTGCGCCCAGCGATCAGATTCACGCGATTATCGCGATACCATTCCTCTTTTTTCAGCCAGATCTGGTCGGCCGGAACCTTCCCCAGGAAATAATGCAGCTTGGAGATCATGATACGCGAATAGAACCGGTACGGCTCGTCGGAGACGATCGTGATCGCGCCAGTCGCGTCCTGTTTACGAATGGTATCGGCGGCCGTGGTCCCCGCGACCCCGCCGCCGATGATGAGATAACGGGTTTCGGCCATAGCCGAAGATTATTCCGGGAAGATCTGCTTCCCCTCTTCGTCGTAAAGATAGATCGCTTTGACCGGGCAGGACTGGGCCGCGGTCAGAAGCGTGTCGTCGTCGACGGTCGGGTCCTCGAGAAGCGCGCGCTCGACCGGACCGGACAGGCGCTGGCCGTCCTTGAGTTTGTAGACAGCCTTGTTGTCGGCGTCGAGTTCCATCGCGCCCGGAGCGGCGATGACGCAGGGCGAAGCCCCGATGCAGAGGTCGCGTTTGACCTCGACTTTGGCGATCTTGCGAGCAGCCATAGTTTTTTCACGTTTAAAAAAGATTATTTAAAGCCGACAAAATTATACCACAGGCTGAAACTGCTAAACAGGCGGCGCGGGCGGCAGATTCTTCGGCCGGCGCGCCAGGAAATCGCGCAACCGCTCGCCGAAAGCCTCGGCCACCGTCTGGTGGGCTTTGACGATCATGAGCGACGAGCCTTCAAGATGTTTGGCCAGCGACTCCGGGATCCGGCCGAAACGGATGTCTTTGAGGAACTTGGGTTTGGAAGCCCCGACAATGACCAAGTCGGCGCTGACGCTGTCCACTTCTTCGATCAGTGCCTTGGTGATGGAACTGGAACTCGTGAACTTGATATCCTGGACATCCTGTTTTTGAAGACCCAAACCGCCGAGCACCGCCGTCGGGTCGGTCTTGAGATAGACCGGCACCTCTTTGCCCAGGACGCAGAACAGCTCGGTCTTGGGATGGTATTGGGCGTTGAGCGCCGAGTAGATCTCGCCGATCAGTTTCAATGATGGATTCTTGCCCTTGGGATTCGCGGCCAAGATGATCGAACTCACCGGCTGCGGATCCTTGAGGACCAGAAGATCGCAATGAGCCTCCCGCAGGATACGGTCGATCTTGCTGCCGAAGACCGTGCCCTTGACCCGGGTGTAACCCTTCCAGGAGAGCATCAGCAGGTCGCAATCCTCCATCTTCACGACCTCCAGGATCGTGTCGGTGATATCGCGTCCGACCATGACCAGGTTGTGGAAATTGATGTCATGATCGAGGCCGGGGGTCTTTTCATTGAACTCTTCGACCCAGCGCTTGATATTGTCGAGCATCTGGCGGTCATGGGTCATCGTCGCGCCGTCGAGCAGCATCAGCGGCTGCGGCACCTCGTGGACCATGAGGATGATGATCTCCCCTTTCATGCGGCTAGCGATGACCACGGCGGTCTCCAGGCGCTTGGCGATATCTTCGAAGGTCGCGGTCGGCATGATCGGCAACAGGAGCCGCTGGCCGGTCTTCGGACCGATACGGACCTGTTCCTCGTAGACGATCTCGGCCTCGAACTGCTCGCGGCCCTTGCGCGCGGCGTAGGCGAAATAATTGACGAGGCCCAAAAGTATCCAGACCATCGTCACGAGCCAAGCGGTCAGGTTGGTCTGGAGCATCGTCGCGGCCAGGAAGACATACAGCACGATGGCGAGGAGCGGCGTGACCGGAAAGAACGGGATGCGATATTTCCAGCGTATGTCCGGAAACTTGAGGTGGATGGTGATGCCGGCGAGGTTCAACTGCAGGAACAGGAGCACGAACAGCAGCGAGGCCGCGCTCGCGACATCGAAGAGTGGCAGGGCCACGACCATGACGGAGACGAGCAGAGTCGAGACGATGACCGCCAGATCCGGCGTGAAGTTCTTCAGATGGACGCGGGACATCCGGGACCAGATGTTGTTGTCGCGGGCCATGGCAAAGGCGACGTGGCTGGCCGAAAAGATCGTCGCGTTCAGGGCGGCGAGATTGGCCAAAAAGCCGCCGATGGTCATGAGGACGGCGCCCCAGGGCATGAAGGCTTCGGCCGCGCGGACGATCGCGCCTTCGCCGAAGCCGCTCAACACCTTATGGACCGCTCCGCCCTCCGCCGGCGTGGCGCCGATCACGACGAAACTGACCAGGATGTACAGGATCGAGACGACGGCCCAGGAAGTGATCAGCCCGACCTTCAGGTCGCGTTCCGGATTCTTTGTTTCCTCGCCGGCCTGGACCTGGATCTCCGAACCCTCGAAGGCGATATAGAAAAACGCCGTGGCCGCGATGACGCCAAAGAAACCATTCGGCAGGAACGGCGAAAAATTGGCGAGTGGATGGGCCGCGGCCCCGATCTTGGCGAAACCGCTTGCGATGAAAACCGCGAGCACGGTCAGCAGGCCGCCGGTGATGATGATGCCGGCGTTACCCATGCTCTTGGTGCCGCGCCAGTTAAGATAACCGAAGAGCAGAATCAGGACGACGGCCAAGACTTTCATGAACGAAGCGACGCTGATGCCCGGATCGAAGCCGACCATGCGCAGTAGTTCGTAACCGTAGTAGGCCAAGCTGAGGGCGTACGTGCCGCAAGCCGCGGCGTGGGCGAACCAGCTGAGCCAGCCGGACATGAAACCCTGGAAGTTGCCCAGCCCTTTGCGGACCCAGAGATAACCGCCGCCGGCCTCCGGAAAAGTGGTGCCCAAGGCCAGGTACATCTGCAAGTTGAGGAAGGCCACGCTGGAGCCGAGGATCATGGCGAGAAAAAGTCCTGGTCCGGCGAGACCAGCGGCCGGTCCGAGCAAAGTGAAGATACCGCCGCCGATCAGGCAGCCGATGCCCATGAAAATGATGGATCCGGGTCCGAGCGTGCGGGCCAGATGAACTGGCTGAGCGGTCGTATCAAGCGGTTTTTCTGCTTCCATAGATTTCGCCGGGCTGGTCGGCCCAGCGCTTTATCAGGAACAGTATATTACAGAATGACCGAATAAGGTATCTCCGCAGCCCCGACCAGCTGACGACCGGACGTCAGACGATCAGCATGCCGTCGCCGAACGAGAACAGGCGGTATTTTTCCGCGATCGCCAGCCTGTATAATTTCCGGACCTCGCGGCGGCCGGCGAAAGCCGAGACCAGCATAAGCAAGCTCGAACGCGGCACGTGGAAATTGGTGACGAGCGCGTCCACGAACCGGAACTTCGCGCCCTCGCGGATGAAGAGGTCGGTGTCGCCGCGGAGCTGGCGGAGACGGCCGCGGTCGTCCGCCGCCGACTCGAGCGTCCGGACCACGGTGGTGCCGACGGCGACGATCGGCCTCCCCTGCCGCTTGGCGCGCTCAAGGAATCTGGCCGTCGCCGGATCGATCTCGTAGCGCTCGCGATGCAGGCGGCCGCGGCGCCAGTGATCTTCCGTGACCGGCGCGAAAGTCCCGAGCCCGACATGCAAGGTCACGAACCGCGCGTCGAAACCGCGCCGGCGGAGCTTGGCGAGCAGCCGCCCGGTAAAATGCAGCGAAGCCGTGGGCGCGGCGACCGACCCGCGGCGTTTCGCGAAGACCGCCTGGTATTTCTCGCGCGCCTGGGCTTCCGTGAGCGGCGAGTCTTTTATGTATGGCGGCAGCGGGGTCAAGCCGTGACGTTCCAGGAGTCCCGGAAAACGCGCCATGGGAAAAAGCGGCCGCAGCAGATAAAAATTCGCCTGCTGACCGGTGATCTTGAAATGATGGCGCGCGTCGAGCGTCAGCGTCGAGCCGATCTCCAGCCGGCGATCGGCCATGAACCGCAGATCGCGGCCGGCGCGGTCAACGTAAAGCAGGACGGCTTTGCCGCCCGTCGGCTTGCGGAGCACCAGCCGTGCGGGCACGACCTTAGTCTCATTGAAGACCAGCACGGAACCGGGCGGCAGCTGGCCGGGCAGATCGAGGAAGCGCGCGTGAACGATGTCTTTTTTGGCGCGGCGATAGACCAAAAGCCGGGCGGCATCACGCGGCGACGCCGGCTCCTTGGCGATGAGCTCCGGCGGAAAATCGTAATCGTACCGCTGCAGCATTTTTTTCAGGCTCAAAGCGACGCTCACAACAGGCCTTTCTTTATCCGCCGCCGGATGTCGGCGACCAAGCCGTTGAAAAAATGCAGATTATGGCTGGTGAGCAGCACCATGCCGGCGACCTCTTTGGCGCGGATCAAGTGACTCAGGTAGCTCCGCGTGTGCTCAGCACAGACGAAGCAGCCGCAACGCGGATCGAGCGGCCGGCGATCCCTGAGAAAACGGCTCTGGTTCAGATCGAGACGGCCATTCGAAACGAAGGCTGTGCCGTGGCGGGCGTAATGGGTCGGCGCCGTGCAATCAAAAGTGTCGGCCCCGGCTTTGACGATCGTGACGAGATCGTCGGGATGGCCGATGCCCAGCAGGTGCCGCGGTTTCGCTTCCGGCAGTTCGTCCGTGACCCAGCGGATCATCCGGCCCATCGCTTTCTTGTCGTCGCCGAACTCGCCGCCGATGCCGAAACCGTTGAAATCCAGTCCGGCCATGAACCGCGCGCTCTCGCGCCGCAGATCCTCGAAGCGGCCGCCCTGCACGACGCCATAGAGCGCCTGCCGCTCCCCTTTCTTCGCGGCGAGACAGCGCGCCGCCCAGCGGTGAGTGAGCGCGAGCGATTTTTTGGTGTAGGCCTTGTCGGCCGACGGCGCCGTGCACTCGTCGAACGCGAAAATGATGTCCGCGCCGAGCGCCTGCTGGATGCGGATCGATTCCTCCGGCCCGATGAACACCTTGCGCCCGTCGATGTAGGACGTGAACCAGACCCCGTCCTCGTCGATCTTCAGGAGGTGCGGCTGCTGGCCGCTCTTCACGCGCTTCGCCGAACCGGGCTTGGCGATCTTGCCGACGCCGAGGTCGCGGCCGAAGCCCAGACTGAACACCTGGTAGCCGCCGGAATCGGTCATGAGCGGCCGCTTCCAGTTCATGAACCCGTGCAGCCCGCCGCCGCGCTTCACCACTTCCTCGCCGGGTTTCAAGTGCAGATGGAACGTGTTGCAGATGAGCAGCTGGCAACCGGCCTCCTCGACCTGCCGCGAAGTGAGCGTCTTGACCGTAGCCTGGGTGGCAACCGGAACAATGGCCGGGGTCTCAACCTCGCCATGAGCCGTCTTCAGGATGCCGAGCCGGGCCCGGCTATGCCGCGAACGCTTCAAAAGTTTGAATTCCATAACGCATTGACCCGGGAAATATACCAATTTCAGCATTAAGCGCAATCACGGCCACTGCCTCGGCCTGATCCTCAGGGTTGACTTTAAGGCCAAAACAGGTTACGATCAACCCACAGTATTTAAAGATTGAAGAGCTGATACTAAGCTAAAATAAGCGCTATTATCAGTATGGCCGCCAAAAAGCTCAAGATCGTCGACGGTTTCAAAATCCGCAACACCCAGGACATCGAATTTTGCGCTCTGGGAGACCAAGACATCTATCCGTACGTGAAGCCCGGCCAACTCTGGCTGGAGCGGTATTTTCTGCCGGAAAAGGATTTTCTGCTGCATGTCTACAGGATCAAGAAGCGGCTCGTGAAAAAATTCGGCTGGGAAAAAGCCAAAGCCTTGCTGCGTCCGGATAAATTCAATCGCGACCTGCCGCAACGCTGCCGCCTCGAGCTTTTGGCCCGACACGGCCAGCTCAAGATCTATCTCGCGGACGGCCCGGCCGTACGCCGCCACCTGGACCCGGATTTTTTCTTCGGCGGACACAACCTGGTTTACAAGTACGTCCCGAAAAACGAGATCTGGCTCGATTCAGCGGCGGCCGGACCGGAACTGAAATACATCGCGGTCCACGAGCTGTTCGAGTATGCGCTCATGAAACGCGGCAAGTGCTACAACGACGCTCACGAATACGCCAACGCCGCCGAAAAAGAAGCCCGCCGCAAAGACGGTCTCACCGCTTACCCTAAAGACTGATATTATGCTGCTCCCCAAGCGCCTGACGCCCGACAGCCAGATCAATCTCGTGCATACTTCGTCCCCGGTCGGACGCAGCGATCTTCATGGTTTCGAGGCGGCGGTGAAAAGACTGACCAAGTCCTACCCGAAGACCAAGGTCTACGACGTCGAGCGGCACGAACTCGACCCGCGCTATCTCGCGGCCTCCGAACGCGAACGCCTCAAGCAATTCCGCGCGGCTTCGAAGAACGCCAACTGGCTCCTGCCGATCTACGGCGGCACCGGCTGCGGCGACATCGTCCGGCATCTCTCCGAAGAGGATCTGAAGGTCATCAAGAAGCAGGCGCCGATCGTGAACGGCTTCAGCGACACGACTTTCCTCATCAATCATCTTTATTTCGAGATTGACCTGCTGACGTTCCATTACGCCAACGCCGGCGGTATCTTCTCGCACGACAACCACCAGCTCTTCTTCGACGTCATCGAGGGCCGGACCCAGAATTTCTCCTTCAACGAACCCGGCAGCCGCTGGCTGACCTGTCCCCCGCCGACGAAACCGATCGAAGGCATCGCCATCGGCGGCAATCTGGAGACTTTCCGCGACATGCTCGACGTCTGCCGCTACGGCTCGGCCTCCTGGAAACCATTCATCCTGTTCATGGAGGACGTTGATCTCGACGCCGAGGATTTCCATCGCATCGTCATCGCGCTCGACCAGCGCCGCGTCTTCCGGCAACTCCGAGCGATCGTCATCGGCCGTATGGACGACAAGGACTACGCCAGCGCCGAACGCAAATATGACCAGATCTTCGGCCAGCCTCCGGCGCCCGCCGTGCCAGGAGCCGCGCCGGCGGCGAACCCCGCGCCGGTAACGCCGAACGCCGCCAACTGCGGCGAATTCACCACCGAATCGGCGCCGCATTACATCCAATATCTGCTGAGCGAGGTCCTGGAGGATCGCATCGAAAGCAACGACCCGCTGCCCGTACTCATGGTCACGAACTTCGGCCACGGCGTGACGAAGAATCCGCTGCTCATCCCTATCGGCGGCAAGACGATCATCAAGCCGGACGCAAGCATCGAGTTCGTGGGGCCGTTCGTGCAGTAGGCAGAAGATGCGAAGTCAGGGAGAGACGAAGTAAATTTAAAAAGAGCGGGATAATATCCCGCTCTTTTTTATGCGCTTTGAAGTTCTAATGACTCCGTCACTCCCTGACTCCGTCACTCCCAGCCAAATATTCGAACAACAGCGCCACCACGGCATCCTTCTTTTCCTGAGGCAGCCGCCCCGGCACTTCGGCGGTGATGATCTTGCCCGACGCCAAACGGTTGAACCCGACATACCCTTCGACCGTGCCATCGAGAACGCCGTTCGGGCGCCGCGATGTGCGGCTGAAAAAATATCCGCGTTTGATGTCATTGCCGAGCACCGGATCGTCGTCATCCAGACCCTCGTACAGGCCGATGCCGAGCGCGGCGAGTCCGGCGTACAGGCGCGCGAACTCCGGCGTCGCCGAATTATCGTCCTGCTCGTACAGATAAAATTTATCCGTGGTCAGATCCTCGTGGGCCGACAAAAAATGACGGAAGCTCCGGCCGGCAAGCAGACGCAGATTAGCCCGCACCTCGGGCTCTTCCGCATCGTCATAGAAGACCCGGTTCAAATTCACGTCCCGCGCATTCAGGCGCGTCCCGCGCGCGACCGCCGACGGACTTGTCTCCGGCACCCAGATCAGATCCGGCAAGACCCCGGCGCGCGAACGCAAATAACGCCCGACGGAATCAATGACCGCTTGCTCATCGCCGTGCGTGCCGGTATGAATGAGCCAGACCGGCTCCTCCCCTTGCTGAAGATATCTCAGCCGACAGCCGGATTGTTCGACAAACTTTTCTTGCATAACAGCGCAGGTCCGCGAATAGCGCTTTTCATATTAACACACTCCCGCAGCCGTGCCAGATACCAAACAGCCCCGCGATACGCCTCACGGGGCTGCTATTTATTCAACGGGCTGATGCCGCTCAGCGGCGCCTCCGAGCCCCGCCACTGCGTCCGAAAGTCGGCCGGCCGCCGGAAGGACGTCCGCCGAAAGGCCGCCGGGCCCGATTGCCGCCGGGGCGATGGCTGGGACGGCTGGGTTCACCCTCGTAGAAAGTATAACCGCCGGCATCCGGGCGATGGCCGCCGGACGAATGCCCGCGATCGCGGTCGTGGCCGAAACGGCGGCCTGAACCGCCATCCGAATCATGCTCCGCATGCCGGCGCGGCGGCAGGTCGGGCAGCGCGTCCGGAACATTGTTCACCGGCAGGTAGATGCCGGCCAAGTGTTCGATGTCGCGCACTTCGCCGCCCTGGTCCGGCATCGCCATGGTGATGGCTTTGCCCTTCTGGCCGGCCCGGCCAGTGCGGCCGATACGATGGATGTAATCCTCCGGGTTCTCCGGAGTGTCGTAATTGATCACGAGTTCGATGCCGAAAACGTCAATGCCGCGCGCCGCGATGTCGGTCGCGACGAGGATGCGGTATTTGCCAGATTTGAAACCATCGAGAGCTTCCTTACGCTGGATCTGCGAGCGATCGGAGTGGATCTCCGCCGCGGTGTGTCCCATGTCGCGGACGACGCCGCACACGCGCTTGGCGGCGTAACGGGTGCGCGTGAAGACCAGCGCCGTTCCTTTATATTGGTCCAGGAGCCAGCGCAACAGCCGCAGCTTCTGATCCGGCCGGACGACGTAAAGCTGATGTTCGACGAGTTCGGCGGGAGTACCGGCTGGCGCCACCTCGATGCGCTGCGGATTCTTCATCCAGCGCTCGGCGATGCGGGTCACGGCCTCGGGCATCGTGGCGGAGAACAGCAAAGTCTGGCGGTCGGACGGGACGGACTGCAGGATACGCTTGATCTGCGGCAGGAAGCCCATGTCGAGCATGCGGTCGGCCTCGTCGAGCACGAGCACTTTGACCTTGGTGAGATCGAGCGTCCGCTGTTCCAGGTGATCGATGATGCGGCCCGGCGTGCCCACGATGACGTGCGGATTGGCGAACAAGGCTTTCTTCTGCGGACCGATGGCGGCGCCGCCGATGAGCACGGCGGTGCGCAGGCCGATCGACTTGCCGAAACACATGAGCATCTCCTCGATCTGCTGGGCGAGTTCGCGCGTCGGCGCCACGACCAAGGCCCGCGCCTTGAGCTGCGCGATGCGCTGGACCATCGGCAGACCGAACGCCAGCGTCTTGCCGGTGCCGGTCTGGGCGATGCCGATGAGATCGTGCCCTTCGAGAGCGAGCGGGATCGCCTTGAGCTGAATCGGCGTCGGCTTGGTGAAACCCAAACAACTGATCGCCGCCTGCAATTTGGGCGCGATCGCGAGCTCGGTGAATAATGGTCCGGTTGACCCGATTTCTTTATCCTCGGTCATACGAAATATGCGACCCGAAGCCTTCAGGGTCGCATCTTAATTCGATGACACTCCAGAGGATCGAGTCCGGCTCCGCCGAATAGCGGAGTAATAACGTGCCTGAGCTTATACCAAGATCGCGCCCTTGTCAACCAGCCGCGCCAGTCGGCCGAGAAATCCGCCTTAAACGACGGCGCTGCCGGCCCGTCCGGTCCGCAGCCGGAGGCCATGCTTCTGCTGCCACCATTTGACCGCCTCGATGAACATGATCATGGCGGCTATGCCCAAAAACAGCAGCCCCCAATGAGCGGCTCCGAGCGGCGCCAGCTTCAAGAAATTACGCGTATACGGCACATAGGTCACGACTATCTGGAGGGTCAGATTGATGGCTACGGCGGCGAGCAGCCAGGGATTCTTCCAGAAATTGCCGTAGCGCCAGAAAGGCTTGCGGAAGCTGCGGCTGGGAATGATAAACAGGATCGAACCGAGCGTGGCCGCCGTGAGCGCCATGGTCCGCCCGAGTTCCATATCGGCCAGGCGCAAGCCGAAATACCAGAACAGCGACAGGGCGAAAGCGGCTGAGAGGAACGACGTACTGAAGATCAGGAACAATCTGGTCCGGTCCAGGATCGGCTCACTGAGCCGTTTGGGGCCTTCACCCAAGATCTCCTCTTCCTTAGGTTCGAGTCCCAGAGTGATGTCCTGCGGCCCGTCGCAGATCAGGTGGATCCAGAGGATCTGGGCGACGGAGAGCGGCATCGGCCAGCCGAAGATGATCGCTCCCGACGTGATCATGACCGCGCTGAAAGAATTGGCCAGCATGTAGAAGATGGCTTTGCGGATATTCTCGAACACGACCCGCCCCTCTTCCACGGCGGCCACGATGGTCTTGAAATTGCTGTCCAAAAGAATGACGTCGGCGGTTTCCTTGGCCACTTCGGAAGCGGTGCCGACCACGATGCCGATATTAGCCTTCTTCAGGGCCGGCGCGTCGTTCACGCCGTCGCCGGTCATGGCCACGATCTCGCCCAGGGACTGCAGGGCGTTCACGATCCTGAGCTTGTGCCGCGGCATGACCCGCGTGAACAGCACAGCCTCGGTCACCCGGGATCTCAGAGCCTCGTCGCTGAGTCCGTCGATCTCGCGCCCCTCGAGCAGACCGTTCGGACCGATCGCCAGCCCCAGATGATCCATGATCTTCACGGCCGTGTGCCGGTAGTCACCCGTGATCACTTTGATCTTGATGCCGGCTTCCCGGGCCGTCCGCAGCGCTTCCTTGACTTCCTGGCGCGGCGGATCCCACAAACCGACGAGACCGATGAATTTGAGCGTCGGCATCGAACCGACCGCGACGGAATCGAGCTCTTCCCGGGCCAGCGCGCGCCGCGCGAGCGCCAGGACCCGCAGACCTTCGCCGCCCCATTTTTCGACCTTCTTCAAGATGACCGCCTGTTCCTCCGCCGCGAGCTCGGTCATAGCCAAGACCACTTCAGGTGCGCCCTTGACCGACAGCGAACATTCGGTTGACGCGGCCGCGCAGTTGGCGGCAGCCATGAACTTATGTTCGCTATTGAAAGGTATTTCCAGGATTCGCGGCGACCGATCGTAAGTGGCCTGAGGATCGAAATTTTCCTGCCGGGCCAGATAATCCCACAGCGCGATCTCCGTGGCGTCGGAAATATTATTACAGAGACAGATCACGTCCAATCCGGACTGCCGATCGACGAATTCAGCCTCGGTCACCCGCATCTTGCCCTCGGTCAGGGTGCCGGTCTTGTCGGTGCAGATCGTGGTCACGGAACCGAGAGTCTCGACAGCCAGGAGTTTCCGGATGAGGGCTTTGCGCTTCAGGATCTTCTGCATGGCGATGGCCAGGATCAGGGTCACGGCCATGAGCAGCGCCTCGGGGATCATAGCGATGAGCAGCACGGTCGATACCCGGAACATCTGCGCCGGACCGACGCCGGTCGCGGAACCGATGATGAAGAGCAGGATGCTGATGCCGACGGCGATCGCGATCAGAGTCCGGGTGTATTTCTCCAGTCGGACCTGCAGGGTCGTCGGCGGCTGGACGGTCTCTTTGATCGAAGCGGCGATCTCACCGATCTTGGTGGCCGAACCGATCTTGGAGATCCTGATCGTCGCTGTGCCCCAGGAGATCACCGACCCCATATAAACCTCGTCGCCGGCGCGCTTGGCGACCGGTTCGGATTCGCCGGTCAGGAACGACTCGTCGGCGAAAAAGGACGCCGCTTCCAGGACCGCAGCATCGGCCGGTACGCGATCGCCGACGGTCAGAAAGACAATGTCGCCGGGCACCAATTCAGAAGCGACGATCTCCTGGCGCACGCCGTCGCGGATGACCTTGGCGGTCGGCTGGACCATCCTTTTCAGGGCGGTCAGGGTCTTTTGTGCCTTGTATTCCTGGACGAAACCGAAGACCGAATTCAGGACGACTGTCAGCAGGATGAAACCGGCGTCGCGATATTCCCGGATGGCCAGGGAGATCCCGCCGACGCCCAAAAGAATGTAGACCAGCGGATTGGTGAATTGCGCCAAAAAAATACGCAGCCCCGAAGCGACGCGTTCGGCCGGCAGGACGTTGGCTCCGAACTGGAATCGCAGATCTTTGACCTCCTGCGCTTTTAAACCGGGATATCTCATAGCTTTGAACGCGTCCGGCGTCCACAAGAGAACCGCGCAGGATGCGACCCTGATATTATAATAGTTGCCGACCGGATTTACGAGACCGTCCGGCCCAGAACGCCGCGCACCGGCTTTACATCCCTCGTCATTGTGTTAAGGTCCGACCAGCGGAACAAGACCGCTGTTGGTTCTTCGCCACAAAACAAGGAGTCCGTCATGAAGAAGCTGGGCTTTTCGCTCATCTCCCTATTCGCCCTGTTCGCCGTCAGCTGCGCCGCACCCCGGACCCGCGCCTCGGGCTCCGATCTCGGAACCCCGCGCCAGTACCAAGGCCCGCCGCCATCAGAACAGCTCCAATTGCTGATTGATGTTCCGGAAGGCTGGCTGCATCTGCAGAAAGGCCCCTCCACCACGCCCGGCGACCTCGACAACCTGGTCATCAACGAAAAACTGCAAGTCCTGATCAAGGTCGGCCTCCTGCCGGCAGCGATCGGCTCTCCGATTAAGATCGCAACGGACTTCGCGGCTGGCGTTCAAAAAAGCGGCGCCCAGGTTTCGGAAATAACCTCCGCCGAGGATGACAACCAGGCCTCGTTCATCGTGACTACGGTCTCGGGCAGGGTCGGAAAGGTCACCATCCGGATCTTGCCGGAAAACCCGCGGTTCATCTTGATCTTCGCCGGCCACTGGCCAGCTGAAGCGAACGCGCTGGTCCTGCCAATCTTCGACGCGATGGCCGCCAGCACCAAGCTCAAGTGACCCTCAATCGCGTTCTGTGACCCGTCCGCTGGACGGGTCTTTTTTTGTCAGCCGGATTTTGACTTTTTCGCCGCGGCCGCCTAAGGTAACGGCGCGCCCGACGCCCTCGCAGCTTCGGGATCGTTCTTTGCCAAAAGGAGGCTATCATGCCCAACACCATCGAAGAGATCGAACGCCGTTTCCTAGTCCGTTCCATCGATCCAGATATCCAGCGCTTTCCGAACAAGGAGATCGTCCAGGGTTATTTCGAAACCCCGCCCCAGTTCAGCCTGCGCGTCCGGATCACCCGCAAACGCGACCAGTCAGCTCGGGCCGAGATCACCCGCAAGGACGGTTGCGGTGCCGTGCGGCAGGAACACAACCAGCCCGTCACGGTCGAAGCGGCCGAATTCCTGCTGAATTCCTGCAGCGACGTCATTCGCAAGACCCGCTTCGTGCGCGACGGCTGGGAGATCGACTTCTTCCACGACGCCCTGACCGGGCTGGTGCTCGCCGAATACGAGATGCCCTCGGCTGACTTCGACCTCCGCCTGCCCGACTGGATCCAGGACGCCACCGAGGTCACGCAATCGCTCACGAACCGCCATCTGGCGCGGCTCGCGCGCGACATCGCCGACTCCGGCTCTGACCGTCCGGTCCGCGAGCTACTGCCGAACCGCAGGCCGCGGATCGTGCTCACGGGCGGCCCTTGCTCCGGCAAGAGCGCGCTCATGGCCGAACTCCAGGCACGCTTCGGCGGCGCGCTCCACTGCGTCCCCGAGGTCGCGACAATCGTCATCGCCCAGGTCGGCGTGAAACCGCCGATGAACGACCCGGTCGGCGCGCGCCAATTCCAGCGCACGATCTATCGCGTCCAGCGCGGCTTCGAAACGATCTCCGACCTGCAGGCCGCAAGCGACGACAAGAAGGCTCTGCTGCTCGATCGCGGCACCATCGACGGCGCCGCTTACATCCGCGGCGGCCTCAAGGAACTGGAGTACGCCTGTCGGACCACTCGCGAGCATGAATTCAGCCTCTACGATCTCGTGATCTGTCTCGAAACCCCGCCCCGGGAGATCTTCGAGAAAATGTCGGCCAACAATCCGGCCCGTTCCGAAACGTACGGAACCGCGGTCAGACTCGGCCGCCGCATCGCCAGGATCTGGGGTCAGCACCCGCGTTTCACTTTCATCAGGAACGACGATTCCTGGGAAGCGAAATCGCGAGCGGCCATCTCAGCCGTCGCCAGCTTCCTCAGCAGCCTCTGAACGCAAAACCGCCCCGCGCTTGACGCGAGGCGGATTTTTTTATTCCGCCGGCGATCTCAACCCTGATCGAACTTCCGGCCGGCGAAACCCCGTTCCCATTTTTCCTCCAGCCGCTCCGTCTCGGCCTCGTCAAAACCGACGTAATGCGCGACTTCGTGCCAGACCGTCTCGCGGACGATCTTCGGGATCTCCGCCGGCGTCTCCGCTTCTTCTTCGATCGCGCTCCTGAAGATCGTGATCTTCGCCGGCAGCAGACCGCTCGTCTCGATCCCCTCGTCGACGAGCGGCACACCCTCGAACAGTCCCAGGAGATCATTCTCGCCCCAATATCCGCCGTCGCAATCTTCGCCGGCGCGGCAGCGATCCTCGACGACCACGGCAACATTGCCGATCCGCCGGCGGATCGGTTCCGGTATCGCCAGGATCGCTTCCCGGATCATTTTTTCGAGGTCTGGGCGCGACAGCATAAAATATGGATATTCTCGCAGATCATTATACACCCAGGGCGGCCAAACAGGCCGCGGGATTGACAGAACCGTCTTAAAACACTACGCTCGCGACAGCTCTTTTCACCAAGCCACGGAGAACGAACATGAGGAGTTTCAAACATCAAGCCATCGCCGAAAAGGCTGCCGCCAAGATCAGGGATCTGCTCAACGTCGGACGGATCGACGCCGGACTCATCCTGGGCACCGGTTGGGGCAGCTCGCTCAAGCTCGACAACCAACGCGAAGTCGAATTCTGCCAACTTCCTGGATTCAACGGCTTGCGCGGCATCGAAGGCCACGCCCGCAAAGTCCTCGTCGGCGAACTCGCCGGCAAGACCGTGGCCGCGCTCTCCGGACGAGTCCACCTGAACGAAGCGCCCAGCGACCCTGGGCTCGCGGCGATGGTCCGGCTCCAGACCGAGATGCTCATCCAGCTCGGCGCCCAGAATCTGATCGTCACCTGCGCCGCCGGCGCTCTCGGCCGCAAGTTCGCGATCGGCAACATCTGCGTCATCGACGGCTTCGTCACCCTGTACGCGCCGGAGATGCCGCTCTTCGCCGGCGAGTTCTGTTCGCCCGAGGACACGCTCGACGAACATCTGCGCAATCTCGCTTTCGAGGCCGCTTTCGAAACCGAACCGCGCCTCGCGGCCGGCGGCGGCGGACACGTCATGGTCCGCGGCCCCTTCTTCGAAAGCCGCCGCTACGACAAGAAACTGCTCGAAGCCACCGGCGCCAGCGTCGTCGGCATGAGCGTCCTGCCGGAATGTTGCGTCGCAGCGCTCTATCCCGGAACCAAAATCCTGGCGCTCGCACTCGTCACGAACAGCGACGTCGAAGAACACTCGCACGAGACCAACCTCGAGCGCGCCAAGAATTCCTCGGCGGCTCTCGGCAGCTATCTCCGCCGGATCGTTTCCCGGCTCTGACCTCCAACCGCCCCGCGCCCAGCGCCCGGAGCGGTTTTTTTATCCGCTCCCGACACGCCGAGCGGCGTGCTGCGAAACCAGCGACGTCCGATGCTGCGGATAAAAAGAGCGCCGTCCTGAGGACGGCGCTTGGATCTTGTCACCAATCCAGATCTGGATTGGTGAAATCGATGCTCTTGTTCAGAAGATGGCGCATGATATCGGCGACGGAAAGATTCGCGAGAATATCACTGGTCATCCTGACGCCCTGGTGCAACAGACCGTCCAGCCAGGCCACGTCCTCGTCATTGAGCAACGCGAGCAAGACGGCCGGATCGTAGTCCGGAGCGGACTCGGCGAGAGCGGCGAAGACGCCTTCCAGGATCTTCTGCTCGTCGACGTCGGCGTGAACCCGGCCGTAGACCTTGTACATGCGGCTCTTCAGGTCGGCGAACCGGAGAGCAGTCTCCGATCCGCTGAAACTGACCGCGCCGGCTCCGGCCGACTCGATGCAGAGACCGGTGACGCAGGTCTGGACGCGCTCGCGATGATTCGCGCCGAACCAGGCGACAACCTCGGCCAGTCCGAGAAAATCCCCGACGAGCAGCGACTGGCCATTAGCCAGCCGGCGCGTGAACACGTCATTGAAGTCGGCGAAGATGTAGCTGATCTTGTCGGCGTACATCACGACAGCATCCTCCGGCGCGAGACCGGCAGTATGCAGCTCGCCGGACCCGCGGGAATGGTTCCGGATGCCGCTCAAGGTCTGCCAGGTCAGGTTGAGGCCGCCGCCGCGGCGCTCGATCTGCTGCGCGATCACCGCGCCGAAGATCTCGTGCCGGAAGTTCTTCCCGGTCTTGCGAGCCAGGAACGATTCGCCGGCATGGCCGAACGGCGTGTGGCCGATATCGTGTCCAAGCGAGATCGAGCGGCAAAGCTGCTCGTTCAGGCCCAGGATCCGGCCGATCATGGCGGCCGTGCTCATCACCTCGAACGAATGACTGAGCCGGTCCCGCACATGGCGATTCCGCGGTTGTGCGATGACCTGGGTCTTGCGGCCCAGACGCCGGATCGCCTTGCTGCACAGCAATTTGTCGAAATCAGCCGCGTACGGCGAGCCGAAACCCTCCAGCCAGCCGTCTTCGTCGGACGCTGAGTCATGACGGCGTCGGGCTGATCCGTCGGAAGTGGCCAAGTGGACCAGACTGTCCTGACAAGCCTTCAATTCATCTTTTCGGTCCGCGTTCATTTATTGCCTCCTGTGGTTTGAAAAAGAACTCTGACAGATCATCCTACGTCAGCCGCCGATAAAGTCAAGATAAGTAGAACAACGGACAGCCGCGCGCGCCCGCGCCGCGATCCGCCCGATAACAAAACTCCCCACCTTGCGGCGGGGAGTTTTTTGCCATTAGAACTTGCGCGGACCGTAGCTCTGGCGGCGGTTGCGGTTGCAATCGCGGCAGTAGACGGGGCGATCGGTCTTGGGCTCAAAAGGAAGTTCCTTGATGTCGGCGCCGCAATCAGCGCACTTGAGACCCATGGCCGAAACGTCGAAGATCTGGCGTGGCGGGAAACCGCCCTGGCGAGGTTCGAAAGCCATATGTGTGGCCCGCTTATCGGCGGGCATTCTTTTTAGACGACCTTTACCCGGTAAAGTTCGACATGGCCTTCGTATCGTGACGCTTGAGACGCCTTGTTTCCGGCCGGAAATCGATCGTTGTACCGTGGCCCCAAAGATAGCACGAGTCCGACAAAAAGTCAAGACTGGCTGACGTGCGAAGGCTGGCCCGGCCTCGCTCGCGCGACCCGGACCCTCCACGGCGCGCGGCGCAACCGCACCTGCCACGACTCTCCGCCGCGGCGAACTAAAAACGCCCAGCACGTTCAGCGCGGGGCATTGTTCCCTTTATCCGCTCTCCTACTTTCCTTCGACCTCGATCGCCATGCCGACGACGAGTGTTTTCACCCCGTTCTCGTAAAAACCGAAAGAGTGGAGCTCGACCCACTTCACCTCGCGGGTATCCGGACGGATGATCCGGCAGCGGCGGACGTAAGAGGCGCGCGGCTTGGTCATGGAAGCCTCGAAATCGCCGCGCATCACAGGCAGATCATCAAGATGCAGCAACGCCCAGATAGCCTGGGAGGTGGTCGGCCGCGCCCCCAGGACGCCGATGGCGTCACCCAGCATCTCTACGCGGTTGGTCTTGATATCCCAGCGCCAGGCGACCGCACGAGTCGCGGACAACGCCATCCTGATCAGGTTCTGATCCGCGGCTAGCCTCCGCTCGATCTCCTTTTGCTCGGTGATATCGACCAGCACGGCGATGCAGCTGTTATTACTGCCGTCCTGCAAAGGTTCCTCGTTGGCCAGGACATCGATGACCCGGCCATCCAACCGCACGATCCGGGTCTCATAAGCCTTCAGTTTGCGGCCATCGGCCATGGCCATGTATCTCTTCTTGATCTCGACGCGGCATTCCGGACTAGTGAGCCCCTCGAACGACCGGCCGATAATATCGGACTCTTTCTTGGCGGCGAGCAATTTCAGACCGGCGCGATTGGCGAAAGTGACCGCCCCGTTCTTCTGGATGAAGAGAGCCGCCGGAGTCATCCGGACGATCTGATCATAACGAGCCTGCGTCTGGCGGCGCACCTCGTCGCTTTTACTGACCATGAATTTCTTGAGTTCCTCAATGTTGCGGAGAAGCGGGGCGACCGACCCCTGATGCAGCGAGTAGTACCGGAACTGCCCTTCCTTGCGGGAACGGATGAGCTTAGATGCGACGAGTCGCTTCAAATTATGGGAGACCAAACTCTGATCGCGCCTAAGTTCACGGACCAGTTCGGTCACGTTCTTCTCGCCGTGATAAAGCGCGTGCAGGATGTCCAGACGGATCGGATTCGCCAGGGCGCTGAAGATCAGCTTGATGGCTCCTGAATCCATACTCGTTTCGCTGAAGATTTCTTCGACTGGTGAATTATAAACTGGTTTGATAAATATTTCAAGACTTTGGTGAGAGCGCTGATCCCGGGCGACCGCGCGGATAAAAAAAGACCGCCGTGAGGCGGCCGGTCGAACTGACGATCTTAGGGTAGGACGATGTAATCCTTGATCAACGGGTTGGCCAAGGCGTACACCACGTTGCGTCCATAGCGCTGGGTTTTCACGAGACCATGACCCTTAAGAATGCGCAACTGATGAGAAACGCGCGACAGAGTAGCCTTAAGAATTGCGGCTATATCCGTGGTTGTAAGGCCATTTTCCGAGTTCCGGAGTAACATCAGCACCTGCCAACGAGCCTGGCCAGAAATAGCCCGCAACATCCGCGCATGATGACGGACCTTCTTATTCGTCAAAACATCCCTATAAGACTTAAGCTCCGCCTTTACCATAAAAAAATACTTCAGTATTAGAATATATCAATATTATAATTACATTTTTTCATATGTGTCAAGGGGAGGGTGGTATTATGAACTTTGATCCCAGAGCCACCACCCTGAACCAGTACAACAAAAAATCGACTGGAACAGGGTTGTGGATATCTACCCGATCGACAATCCAACCGATCATTCACAGCTTCCGCGCACCAATGCCAGCCTGATCCGGAATATCTTGACCATCCGAAAGTCGATATTTCGATGTGGCCTATCAATTTCTTCTCCGCCAATGCTATTGTTACCATATATCCTATGTTAGAAATCAGCTCCTGCCTCGGCCTCCTGGCCGGTCTCATCCACTTGTCCTCTTATGCTCTTTATAATCGCCAAATGCTCACCGGAGCGTCGCGCCCCAACACCACGACCTGGCTCCTGTGGACTTTCCTGGCCGGCCTGAACGCCGCGAGCTATCTCATCATGAGCGCGGACTGGGCCAAGTCGGTCACGCCCATCGCCGGCGCCGCCGCCTGCGCCGTGACCCTGACCCTGGCCGCGAGCAAAGGAAAACTTTCCCGGCTCTCGCGCTTCGACGGAGTCATTCTCGCCATCGGTTCGACGGCCGGACTGATCTGGTGGGTCTCGCGGGACGCTGCCTGGGCCAACCTGCTCCTCCAGGTCGCTTTCCTGATCTCGAACATCCCCACTTTCCGCGGCGTCTGGCGCGATCCGCTGACCGAGAAACCGCTCGCCTGGTTCGGTTTCGGCCTGGCCTATATCATCAGCCTGATCGTCGTCGTCCTGCGCTGGCAAGGACAGTGGATCGATCTCGCCTACCCGCTCTGCAGCCTGCTCGCGGACGGCGGCGTCGGCGCGGTCTGCGTCCTGCGCCGCTGGCAGCGCGGACTCAAACTGTTCTGAATCCAAATTCGATCCCGCAACCTGATGAGTTGCGGGATTTTTTTATGAGAATACGGTAAGCAGCTTCGCGCGGCGCCAGCGATAATCGACTCGGCTCGGGGGCTTGGAATCGAACCAAGATAAGCCCGCCCCGCACTTCGTGCGGGAACCAGGGCGGGCTTGCCGCAAGCGGTGGCGGCCACCGCCGCGTATTTATAATGTCCGTCCTGACGGACGGACCTGCGGTAAGCAGCTTCGCGCGGCGCCAGCGATAATCGACTCGGCTCGGGGGCTTGGAATCGAACCAAGATAAGCAGCTTCAAAGGCTGCGGTCCTACCTTTAGACGACCCCCGAGCTGAAACGACTATCGACCGCCGGATCTCAAAAGACCAGATTATGGTCTGACCGGTCCCGCGTCAAGCGCCTATTCCTGATCCGCCGGCTCCGGAAAAACCTCCGCGCTCTTGGTCAGAGCCCAGCTCATTTCCTGATCGTAGACGAACAGGCCGCCGCTCCATTCGAAAACATCCGCCGATCGGCCCCAGGACGCCTCCGGGCCGGCGCCGCCGAAAGACCGGCGCGTGACCACCACCTCGTCAAAACCATCGCCGGTCACGTCATAAAAAGCCACCCGCGAATCGCCGTTCGGAATGGAGCCGTCAATAAAAAAGGCGGGCAGCACTTGGCCGGTCCCGGTCTTCATGCGCGCGATCTCCAGCCGGTCGCCGTTGCGCACCGCAAAAAAAATCCCTTTGGCGTTCAAATTAGCGAGCGGTGCGGTCGCCAAAAGCGCCTGCTCAGCCCCCTGGCCGAGCTCCGCAACCTCCAATTCCACCTGCGAGGTCAGGCGGGAATCCACCTGCGCAGCCAGGCGATAATCCCCGGCTTTCCGGTCCCAGACCGCCAGCTCCAAACTTCCGGCCTGTCCGTGCCGGGCGGCGAAAACCAGGGCCGGCCGAACCGGGTCGTCAAAAGAGACCTCCGAGCCGGCAACGGCGGCCCAGCCGGGCGGCAATAACCGCGTCAGATCCGACCCGCCGGTCTCGAGGATTTTATTCGCTCCCATGCCCGAACCGACGCTGAGCCACAGGACGCCGCTAAGCAGGACCAGGGACAAGGCCAGACCGAAAAGCAGGAAGAACGCGGCCTGGTTGGAGGCTTCGTGATGGGCTTTGTTGCGGAACATAGGTCAGGCGCGCAGATACCGTCCGGTCGCCAGCTTGGTCGTGACGAGCGCCATGACGACCACGGCCAGATACTGCGAACCGAAAATACGCAGATAATTAACCCGGTAGAAACCCAGCAGATCCACGGAGGTCGTGCCGAAGAATGATTGCACGAACGGCTGCAGCAGGCTGAGCAGCGGATAGATCAGGGCGGCCGCCGCCAGCATGGCGAGCGTGCTCCACAAGATCGCCTCGACGTAGAACGGTCCGCGAATGAAGCTGTCAGCGGCTCCGACCAGGCGCATGATGCGGATCTCTTCGCGATGGGTGTAGATCGAGACACGGATGGTGTTGAAGATGATGAGCAGGGTGATGAGGCCGAAGAACAGGCTGGCGCCGAAGCCGAAGGTCTCGACGCGCCGCGCGACCTGCTCGACACGACTGATCATGATTTCGCGGTCGTCGAAATCTTTTTCCTCGATCAGGGTCGAGAAGATCGGTTCGTCGAGCGCTTTGATGATCTTAGGATAACCGTCGAGCGCCTTGGCCTTGACGATCAGGGTCGAACCGAACGGATTGTCGCCGATCTCGCCGAGCGACTTCTGGATCAGCTCGTCCTTCTTGTACAGCTGCGAGAACCGTTCCAGCGACTGGGCCGGCGAAACATACTCCACTTCCTTGACCTCCGGCAGCGACAGGAGCGACACGCGGACGGTGTGTACCCGCTCCTCCTCGATCTCCGGCTTGAAATGGACCGCGACGTCGATCTTGGACTTGACCAGGTCGATCGCGACCTTGCCGAGCAGATTGACGACGACCAGGCAGTTGATGGACACGAGCGTGAGCGCCAGAACGCTCACGGTCGCGGCCGCGAGCCAGACATTGCGGGTGAAATTCTGCGCGCCGAATCTGATGACGCGGCCGAGGGAGACGAAGCTCATAGGACGTATTTCCCCTCCTCCTGATCGGAAACGACCAGGCCCTTGTCGATGGTGATGACGCGCCGCTGGAGTTCGTTCACGACCTCGCGATTATGGGTGACGAGGACCACCGTCGTGCCGAACTCGTTGATCTTCTTCAGGAGATCGATGATCTCGCGGGTGTTGATGGAATCGAGATTGCCGGTCGGCTCGTCGGCGACGATGATCTTCGGCCGGTGGACAAGGGCGCGGGCGATGACCACGCGCTGCTGTTCGCCGCCGGAGATCTGGAACGGATAGCGGTCGCCCTTGCCCAAGAGCCCGACGATCTTCAGCGCCTGCGGCACGATGCTCGCGATCTTTTTGGAACTCGCACCGCAGACCTCGAGAGCGAACGCGACGTTCTCATAGACGGTCTTCTTGGGCAGCAGTTTGAAATCCTGAAAGACCACGCCGATCTGCCGGCGCAGGAGCGGGATCTCCGAAGATCTGATAGCGGAAATATCCCAGCCGCCGATGATGATCTGGCCCTTGGTCGGGCGTTCTTCGGCGATGAGCAGTTTGGCGAGCGTCGTCTTGCCGCTACCGCTCTGGCCGACCACGGACACGAACTCGCCCGGCCGGATATGCAGGTTGACGCTCTTGAGCCCCACGACTTCGTGAGGATAAAATTTGGTGACGCTCTTAAGTCGGATCATGGTCCTCTGGGCCGCTGCCGGGGCGGCGTTCTTGCAAAGATATAGGACAAGTATATAATAATTCGCGTCTTTGACCAAGCGTGCCGGATGAGGCGGGATCAGGCTCAGCTGGGGACAAATCGCGCCTGCAGCTATCCGGGCGGGTATAGTACAATGGTAGTATGCGACCTTCCCAAGGTTGAGACACGGGTTCGATTCCCGTTACCCGCTCCACCGAGCTCAGCTCGGTTTAAAAAGCGAAAAAAGCGAGGTGAGACCAGCTTAGCTGGTCCCATCACACAGACGCCACCTTAGCTCAGCTGGTAGAGCAATGCTTTCGTAAAGCAGAGGTCCGGGGTTCGATTCCCCGAGGTGGCTCCACGAAAGACGACCGCGCAAGCGGCCGTTTTTCGTTTGCCTCATGCTCAGCTGGTAAGCCGCCGGACAGAACTTCGCGCAAAGGCGCTAAGTTCGTCCGATACTGCGGCTTGCGGCTAGAGGTGGCGGCCTTAGCCGCCTATCCAAATGTCGGCCAAGCATGGCCGACACGCCGTAGGGCAATGCTTTCGTAAAGCAGAGGTCCGGGGTTCGATTCCCCGAGGTGGCTCCACAAATGAAAGCGCCGGGCGCAAGCTCGGCGCTTTTGAAATATAGAAGCCACCGAAGGGGAATCGAAGGGTACGGTGAGGCTTGCCTAGTATGGCAAGCCGAGACGACCCGGGCTCCGGAGGAGCAGTGAGTACTTGGGGCAGGGGCCCCAAGTAACGGGCTATGGGGGAGGAGGATTCCCCGAGGTGGCTCCATCGTAAAAAGCGGCTGGGTTCATCCCAGGCGCTTTTTACGTATAGAGATAGGTCGGGGAATCGAAGGGTACGGCGAGGCTTGCCTAGTATGGCAAGCCGAGACGACCCGGGCTCCGGAGGAGCAGTGAGTACTTGGGGTAGGGGCCCCAAGTGACGAGCTGCGGGGGAGGAGGATTCCCCGAGGTGGCTCCATCATAAAAAGCGGCTGGGTTCATCCCAGGCGCTTTTTACGTATAGAGATAGGTCGGGGAATCGAAGCCGACAGCGAGCCGTGCCTAGTATGGCACGGCGAGATGCGGCGGGCGGCGAAGGAGGCGGCGCACATGAGAACTTTTCCAGCGCCGCCGGGTGAGCCGGATTCCCCGAGGTGGCTCCACAAATGAAAGCGCCGGGCGTAAGCTCGGCGCTTTTGAATATCGGCCCGTTGACTTCTCATCGGAATACTGCCAGATTATCAGCAGTTCGTTGACATCTTCTCTGCAGATTGGGCCGACAAGCTCGATCGCAACCAGGAGGAAGAACGTGAAGTTCACCGAAAAACTGGCTCTGATACCGTCTATCGTCCTCTCAGGCATCAATTTCTGGGTTCGCCCGCCGCACCGGCTGAAACTGACGGTCGACCACGACTTTGAAACGCGCCGGGAACGCGAACGCCACGAACTGGATTGGCCTCCAGTCGCAACCTGTGATCCATCGAAGGGTCACCTATATCCGCCATTGAGATGCATCAACATGGATCTGCACTACAAGTACGACGAGCAGGAGGCTCTAGAGCCATGTACGATCGCTATCAATTATGAGACGCGCCGGATCGATCATACCTACTCCAGCGCGTGGCTTCTCGACAATGGACCCGGGGGTTCCGGCGAGATCGGCGTCGCCTTTTTCTCACTGCCATTCTTAGTGCCGCTGTCGCCGTTCCTGTGGCTGGCGTATAAGTACTACCGGTCCATGGAGAAGCGGCTCGGGCTGTCCTGTCAGGGCTACGCTTTGCTCAAGGCACTCAAGGGCCAACTGGACCCGGAGACCGAGGCGCTGCTGACCGAGGCCCTGAAGAACGAATGGACGCACGACCAGGTTCACCTCCACGGCAGAAAAGAATGAAAAACAGACGACCGGCTCGGACCGCGGATGATCTTCTCCGCGGTCTTTTTATTGCCGCCCCGCGGACGCCGGAGCCTGGACTGCCGCTTTCCAAGATACCAAAAGCGCCCGGCTGATGCCGGGCGCTTTTTATATATTCTTACTCGACCATCTTCTTGACGCTGGCCGCGTCGACCAGCTTCTGCAGATACTCCTCGACAGTCATCGTCTGGATCAGGATATGAGCCGCGTTCACCTCGGTCACGGCGCCATCCTTGTCCGTCTTCACTTCCGACACTTTGATGATGTGATAACCGAACGAGGTCTTGACTGGGTCGCTGATCTCGCCGGCCTTGAGCGCGAAAGCCGCAGCCTCGAACTCCGGCACCATGAGACCCTTGGCGAACCAGCCCAGCTCGCCGCCGGTCTTGGAGTTCGACAGATCGGCGCTGTACTCGGCCGCGAGCGCGGCGAAATCCTCGCCCGCCTTGGCCTTGGCCGCCACCTCGGCAGCCTTGTCCGCGGCCTCCTTGTTGAACGCTTCATCCTTGGCCAGCACCTCGGCCAGCTTCTGCTGCAGGAGATACGGCACCAGGACCTTTTCCTTGAACTCGGGGACGGTCCAGCCGTAGAGATCCATGATCTCCTGCTCGACGCTTGAACCCTCACTCTGACTCGAAAGCTTGGCGAACTCGGCATCGACCTCTTCCGCCGTCACTTTGAGATCGTACTTCAGCGCCTGTTCCTTGAGAATCTCATTCTGGATCAGGCGGTCCAGGACGTTCTTGCGGATCTCCGGTTCCGCCGGCGCGGCCGGAGCGCCGGCATTCTCAGCCGCCAGCTTGGCATAGAAATGCTTCAATGTATCCACGTCGGCCAGAAAATCAGCGTAAGTAATGATGTTGTTGTTGACCATGGCCGCCGGATACGGAACCGCCTTGAGCACGGCCGTGGTGGCCGGACCGCTCCAGTTGTACTTGTAGATACCGATCGCGAAAACCGCCAATAGGATCAGGGCCAGCAGGATCACGCCGGCTCCGAGACCCAGCGCAAAACTCCGGGCAACGGATTTGACGGTCCTGGTTTTAACCGGTTCCGCCGACGGGATCGGCGCTTCGACTTTTTCCGGCATCGCCGGGGACTCCTGTTTCTCTTCTTCGGCCATAGGCATGGGTTATGGTTTCTGATGAAAAAAATATCGCCACCATTTCAGCGCGTTCGACTCGCGCGGCCGGGACTCTGCGGACCCGGTTGCCTCCGGCGGCTGAGCCGGCGGCGGCGGCGTAGTTTCCTTGATGATGATAACTGATTCCCCAGGCTTCTGCAAACCAAGATTGAGCCTGGCCTCGCGCTCCAGAACGTCGGCCGCGGCGAACTTCTGGCCCAGCTTGGCGATGTCGAAGTTCTCATCTTCCAGCTTCCGCGCCTGTTCCTCCAGACGGGCGACATCCCGCTTCATGGCGTTATTACGCGCCAGCTCGCCGGCAAATCCCCAGGCAACCAGAAACAACAAGACCAGATTGGCCGCGAGAATGCGGCGGCGGCCCAGAAAACTGCCGTTGGCCTTCTGATGCTGGTCCATACTTTGACCGGTGCGGCGGGATCAATCCTGCGCCGAATCATCCTTCATCAGTTTCTCGACGTCGGCCTGATCGACCGCCTCCGACCTCGGCTCCTTGTTGTTTACCGCTCCTTTGAGTTCGACTAGGAAGGCCTTGGCCTCGATATCCGTCAGGCTCGCCGCCGCCTCAAGCAGCGCCGAGACTTTCTCGTTGCGAGCGCCAGCCGGCACCGCCAGTCGCGCGGCCAAGATCTCGGAGAGCAGGTGCTGCACCTCTTTGGGATCGCGCGCGTACTCCAACTCCAGGTTCGAAGTGGTGCCGGCGGTCTGGATGATCAGCGTGCCGTAATTCAGGAGCGTCCCCCAGAATCCCTTGATCTTATACGAAACGTCCTGGACCTTGTCATACGCCGCCTCCGAAACGGTGCGCTCGAAAAAACCGCGCTGGTCGACGTCGATGACGCGCAGATTGGTGATGATGAAAGCGTTCCAATACCAGACGACAAAGGTCTTCAAAGAGTGGAGCAGGCCGGCCAGCACGGAGGCGGCGAAAATGAACAGCCCCCACGGCACGCCGAAGCCTCGCATGGCGAAGAGCGGCACCATGAAAAAGAACGGCGCGGACACGAGCAAAAGGCCAGCCAGGACCCGCGGCGCGTAGACCAGCGGAAAATGACGCAGGATCATCACGACGATCTCCCCCTCTTTCAGTTTGACGGCTTTGAGCAGCGACATAGCGAGGTTTATTTACCGTCGGCGAGCCGGCGGGCGATGAGCCGGCGCAATTCGACGCGTTCATCCCAGGGTTGTCTGGCGCCGTGCGCGCCGACGATGGCTTGCTCCGCGCCCTTGCCGGTCGCGATGACCAGGTCGCCGGGCGCGGCTAGATCAACAGCTTGTCGCAAAGCCTCGTGGCGCTCCGGAACCAGGAAGAGACTCTCCCTCTCTCGCTTGCCGGCCGCGCGCGCTCCGGCGGCGACCTCGCGGATGATCTCCAGCGGGTCGTCGTCGTACGGATCCTCGTTCGTGACGATCACAATATCGGCGTGCTCCGCGGCCAGGCGTCCGAGCACCGGCCGGCGATCGCGGTCGCGGCCGCCGCCGCAGGAACCCAGCACGTGGATGATGCGCTTCTTCGGGAACAGGGCGACCGCTTCGTATAATTTGCGGAAGGATTCCGGTTCCGGGGCGTAATCGACGAGCACGGCGAACGGCTGGCCGGCCGCGATGAATTCCATGCGTCCGGGGACGACCTCGATCTTGGCGAGCGCCCGGGCCGCGGTCGCAAGCGGCACGCCGAGGCTGCTCGTGACCGCGATGGCCGCGAGCGCGTTCTCGACATTGAAAGCGCCGAGCAATTTCAGCAAGAACGCGGCGCCGCCGACGCTGAACGCGGAACCTTCGGTGGTGACGCGGACATCGGTCGCGACCGTTGTTTCATCCACAGCGGCGGCGACGGCGCTGCGGCCGGGCAGTTCCGCGCGATAACCGATCTTCTTCGGCGCGGCGAAAGACAAGAAATATCCGGCGTGCGGATCGTTCAGATTGACGACGGAAGTTTTAACGATCTCGCGGCCGCCGAATCTCTTGACCGGCCGCGCGGTCAGATGGCGGAACAGTTCGCCCTTGGCTCGCTTGTAATTCTCGAAGCCGCCGTGCGACTCCAGGTGTTCCGGCGTCAGATTCGTGAAAACGACGGCGTCATAATTGATGGCCGCGTGGCGATGCTGTTTGACGCCCTCGGAAGAGGTTTCGACCACGGCGTAGCGGCAGCCGGCCGCGACCATCCGCGCCAGGAGCGCCTGCAGGCGCGATCGCCCGAGCATGGTCATCTTGGTGTCGTTCAGCCAGTCCTGGCCGGCGATGCGGAAATTGACGGTCGTCGTGAGACCGACCTTCTCCCCCGCTTCCTCGAGGATGCGGGCGATGAGATTCGCGGTGGTCGATTTGCCGTTCGTGCCGGTCACGCCGATGACGATCATTTTCTCCGATGGGAAGCCATGGCGCCAGGCCGCGAAATAAGCCAGGACCAGGTGGTAAACGTCAAAAAAACGGGCCGGAACCAATTTTTTCAGCTTGCTTTTCATGGCCATAGATTAACACGGAGCGGGAGTCTTGAAAACAACGCCTAAACCGGCCGCGAACGCCCCAAGCTGGATCAGCTTCGAAAAAACTCAAAATATCGCGATCAAAACATCTGGTCAATCAAACTCGCCCCTGCTGAGGGGGCGAGTTTTATTGTCAGTGACTATTGACAAGTTGGTGAACTGATGTTATATTGCCGTCTTGTGGAAGTCGTCGACGACGATCTTCACAACATGGTCCCCACACCAGTATCTCCTTTTCATCTCCGGGGACCGGAGGGTAGCAAAATGTGGCTCTTTCCAATACGACAACGCTGGCTTCTACGGCCGGTGGCTCACTGCCCCGGTGGTAGCTAACTACCACCTCTCATAAAACTAGCCAACTTCGAATCTCTTCGGCAAAAGTGGCGCTAACTCAAGCAGCCGCTTTTTTTATTTTATGGACGCCCATGCCAACTCAAACAAAACTCTTATAGTCTGTGCGATTTCCTTACTTTCGATAATAGTCCCAAAAATCTTTCCTCTATAGGAAAATGCCGCGACCTTATCACCATAAAGTGTAATCTCACCATGTAGCGGCATTTTTTCGTACGGGATCTTTTTTACCACCCAAGATGAGAACCTGGACGGTAACTCAATTTCTTTTGACTTAGACGAATAAAGGATTCTAATCGCGATACCCTTACTATGAAGACTATTACGAAATACAGCGACATCATCCGGCGATGATTCCACCTTTAATACATCATCGAGCGCGACAATATTTTCTAAAGTCTTATCGTTAGTCCTTAGGATGTCTTCATGAATCGCCTTAAGCCCTTCGATGCCTTCATAAAATAATATGTTGGGCCTATCACCCGCGGCACGAAGAAATGCAACCAAATCCGGCATTAAATCTTCTAGAAGCCGTTTTTTATTTATAATCGTTTCTCCCTCCTGATCGAGAATGTGCATCAACCTTTCTGGTGATTCTGCTACAAACATTGTCTTCTTCCCCTTTTCAAAAGTTGAAACTAATCCGCGATCACGTAGCGCCTCAATCATTACATACGTTGTTGCTCTTTTTACTCCGGCCTTTTGTGCTATAGCCTGAACTGGCGAGGGTCCCAACTCCAAACTAGCTAAATACACCCGAGCCTCCTTATCGGAAAAACCTAACTTGCTCAATTGTGCTTCGTATGGTTTCACAGACATATTATTTTGCGTTTTCCCAAAGTGACAAAAATAACGTTTTAAAAGTTGTGGCAATTTTCTGGCCATTCAATAATACGCAGCTTGCGCTTCCATCGTAAGATATCAATAAAACTTTGGTTCCGTAGATAATTACGTCACACGCGACTTTTTGCTTATCGCTTAACATTCTCGAATCGACATTTTTATGTTTTACCTCGGTCGAGCCCAACTTGCTCGAATATAAAGATTTTATTTTATATTTATCTAATATCTTTCGACGTATATCGTTCTCGTAAATAAGAGGCAAAATTTGTCTAGACTCATCCATGGACGTCAATTCAAACAATTCATTGGCAGCTGTTTGTAAAATATCGCTCTGTGCCGCTTGAATACCGGCAATACCCTCAAAAACTTGCACGGTGGGCATTGATGACTTCGGATCGATTACACTGCTCAATTGTTTTGAAATATCCTCAATTATTTGTTCCTTTCTTTTGAGCTCATTTTTTTCTTGCTGAATAATATATCCCATTTGTCGAGGACTAGAAGCAGAAAAAAACCTCTTCTTCCCTTTCTGGAACGAGCTCATGAGGCCGCGTTTGATGAGCGACTCGATCATCACGTAAGTGGTCGGGCGGTTGACTGTGGCCTTGGCGGCGATGGTCTGCGCGGTCGACGGACCGAGCTCCAAAGACGCCAGGTAGACCTTGGCCTCTTTTTCCGACAGACCGATCTGTTGCAGGTCCTTTTCCAGTTGTTCTTTCATAGATGTGAGCTCATCCCCGCTCCTGGGGCTAGACAATAAAAGTGTCATCACCATAACACTTTAGGGCTATTTTGTCAAAATCACCGGCCGCCGCAAGCCTGACTCCTGACTCAGCTATCCACAGACGCCTCTTGCGTTGCTTGACCACCTCCAACCGACCGGGTATATTTAGCCAACCGTCACTTGGGACGGCTGCACCTTAACAATTGAAAGCGACGAAATCCTTTCGATCCTCGCTATAAACGCCAGGACCACGTCAAACGCCCGCCCTAGAAAACAGCCGGTTGAAAAACAGGCTGCCGCGGTCGAAACACGAGGAAGATCATCGCTTCAGTTGTGCTCGGTCTGCTGCAAAACAGCAGGCCATCCCGGCCAAGGATATGACCCGTCAAGAACGGATCATGTGACTGACCGGCTCTGCTTTTTCCGCGGTATAGCCGCGGTTTTTTATTATAGGAGAAACGGAGTCATGGAGATGCGAAGAGACGAAGTCAAAAAGCCGACAATGACTCCGTCTCTTACTGACACTTCTCCGCTCCCACGAGCGGCCGCAGCGTCTCCCACGTCAGCTCGGCGGTCCGGCGCCAGGAATAATTCTCCAGTCGTTCCGTGCCTTTGATGATGAGTTCGGCTCGGCGCGAGTTGTCGCCCGCTAGACGGCGCATGGCTTCGGCAATGGACTCGGGTTTAGCCGGGTCGCAATATTCGACGGCGTCGCCGCCGACCTCCGGCAAGGACGCGACGCGCGACGCGATGACCGGCGCGCAGCAGGCCCAGGCCTCGATGACCGGCAGGCCGAAGCCCTCGTACCAGGACGGCAGGACGAGCGCGGTCGCGCCGGAATACAAGAAGTGGAGATCCTCCGGACAGACATAACCAGCCTCGCGCACGCGGCCTTTTCCGAACAGCTCGGCATGTTCCGACGCAGCGGCGTCATAACCCACTCCCCTTTTGCCGACCAGGACCAGCTGATATCCGGGCCGGGGTTCGTCCGCGATGAACGACGCGAAAGCCTGCAACAAGCCGCTCAGATTTTTTTTCGCTTCGAGCCGGCCGACGAACAAGAAGTACGGCCGCCTGATCCCGTAGCGCGACAGGGCGGCCGCAATCTCCGGTTCGCTCTCGGCCATGCGGCAATTCTTCGGATCATACCCGAGCGGCGTAACCGCGATCTGTTCCGGCTTCGCGCCGAAGAAGCGGATGATCTCGCTCTTCGAGAATTCGGACACGGTCAGCAGAGCGGCCGCGTGACGGACGGCGAAGCGGGCCGCGAACCGGTGATACAGCCGCTCGGCGAAAGTGTACGCCTCTTTACGGACCATGAAGGCGACGTCGTGAAGCGTGGTCGCGCTGCGGCGCGGCAAGACGAGCGGCAAGGTGTGGGCCGGAACGAAGAGCGCGGTCGGCGGCCGGCGCAACATCTCCCAGGACAAGCGCAATTGCGTCCAGAACTTGCCGGGGGGCCACTTCAGAACAGCGCTCTCCCAATTCGGCGGTAAGTTCTCCAGCCCGTCGCGCAGCGGTTCTTTAGAATACAAAACGACGCGCGTGGACGGCGGGATGACAGCCTTCAGCTCTTGGATCAGATGAAAGGCGTACCACTCGGTGCCGGTGCGCTTGGCGGCGTTCGCCCGCGAGGCGTCGATGCCGAGGGTAGGTTGGGAGCAGGATTTGGGGGGCATATTTGAGAGAGACGGAGTCAGGGAGTCATGGAGAGACGGAGTCAGGGTCGCTCGTTAACTCCGCATCTTCGTCTCTCCCTGACTCCGCAACTCTACCGATTGGCTTTTAACTCCCAAAGTGTAACACAACCGATTCTGCTGAACAGGACGAGACTTTCAGAGATGATCGTCCCCTTAGTGCCTGACACTTTGGGGACAGTCAGATCAAAGTTTTTAAGGCCGAAATTCACTTCGGTGTCAGGCACCGACACAAATGCTGATACAAAAACCGCCCGGGCGCTGGTGCCGGGGCGTTTATTTATCAGTTTTCTGCCTTGACACATCGACCTTATCTCGATAGACTGCAGACATCACGATGAAAGGGGTTCCTGAAGGGTTTCGTCCCGAAAGGTGCCCCTTTCTTTTTGTCTCAACGTTTGCCCAGCTTCTTGCTCATCCCGTTCAGAAATCGAAAAATGCTGCGTTGGGGTGTGCTGAGAGACTTCAGGAGCGAAGAAAGTTTGCGACTGTTCGGAGCGATCACGATATACAATTTCTTCTGCTCCAAAAGGTATTCCACCAGACACCGAAAATCGCCGTCGCCGGTCACGATGATGGCCTGCTCAAAATTCGGATACTCTATCATCGTGTGCAGAACCAGCTCAGCGTCAACATTGCCCTTGACCGTCCCGTCGCGTAACTCCATCGTCGGTTTAAAAACGCAAAGGTAGCCGGCGGAACCCAGATATTCATACAGTCGCTGATTCCCGGGCTTATACCCGATGAAAAGAAAGGCCTGAGCAACCCCGTATTTATCCTTCAGGTACTGCCGGAAACGGCGAAAATCCAATTCCCAGCCCTGATCTTTGACCCCTAAATGGAGGTTCTGTGCGTCGATGAACGCATAAGTGAGGCGACTTATCCGCCGGAAAATCGATCGGATCGTCAAACATCAAACGATGGGTTACGACTTAGTCCGCCTTACTTAGCTGAACCGGAATATTTGGTCAAATCAGTTTCGGTGCCAGGCACCCCGCCTGCGGGCGGTGAGCCAGGCACCGAATCAAAAAACGCGGAGCAGTTGCGCGCCCGCGTTTTTCTTTGTTCATCTATTTTGTTGTTTTTTACTCTGAGGGCGGGATTGCTTCGGCCAGCTGAGCTGGCCTCGCAATGACGGCTGATGAGGATCTTCTGACTCCCCCACTCCGTCTCTCCCTGACTTCGTCTCTCTACCTATTCCACATCCCCTTCTTCTGATTCATGGCGTCGAGACCGCCGACGAGGAGGAGTTCGGCGTATTTCCAATTCGGAAACTCGAGGTTGTGGAAAGCGAGGCCGTTCCGGACGAGATCGTAATTCAGGTTGACGTCGCCGACCTGCAGGAAGCGCAGCTTGGAGCCATCAGCGGTCTGATCCTTGATATCGCTTTCGACCATCACGGTCTTACCGGTCGTGAGCGTCTTGATCCGGTCCATGGCGGCCTGCTGCAATTCGGGATTCGTCGGCACATCGACGCTGATGAGTCTTATCTTGGTGTCGTCGTCGAGGACGACAGTGTCGGCGGAAACGACCTCCTTGATCCGATGTCCGCTGATCGACGGCTTAGCGGTCTCAGACTCGATGGCGATGGCCGCGAGCGCCTTGGCGGGAACCGGAACGCCGGTCCGCATCACGAGCCAGGCGTCGTCCGCCGTGGCGAGGCGCATCCGGACCTTCAGGGTCGGGTGCACGTACCAGCCGGCGCCGAGCATGTCATCCGGAGCCAGGACGTAACCGGCGCGATCGGCGGCATAGGCCGCGTCGCTGGTCCCTTGTCCCTCGACGGCCACGCGTGCGATGTTACCGAAGCTCACGTAGACGGCGCGGGCCGTCAATCGATCGAGCGCCTCGCTCGGACGTCCGAGATAGACGCGCATGAGCGACTGCGGATTCACGTACCAGGCCTCGCCGTGGTTCGCAGCGTCGATCAGGATCTGGCCGGCGTAAGGCTTGGCAGCGTCCTCGGCGGTCGCGGCGAAAGTGCCGTTCGGGAGAAGACAGACAGCAGCCGCGAAAGCCAGGACCCACAGATATCTTCGCATATTCAGTGTTGGTTAATTATTAAAGAGAATGCCCGTCCGTGCGCCCTTTCATGTCACAGACAGGCTAAAGTACGTTCGTTTCGATGATGAGTTTTTACCGCAAATGAGGTGGGAGGTCAATGGTGGAAGAGACGGAGTCATGGAGTGACGGAGTCAGGGAGTTTTCGATGCTCTCGGGCAAGATCGAGTTTATTGGCCAACAAAAAGATTCCCGCGCTTAACCCGCTATAACGAATTATCAGGGCATCGAGCTTATCCGCTTCGACAAATCTCAATTCTTTTGCCAGCTGTAAAAAATACTCGGTTTCTTTGGCTGATGCGCGCGCAATGGAAAGAAATTTTGCGAACTCGCGCGGACCTCTGCGGCTAAAACCCTCGACAATATTGGCTCCGACCGACGCGGCGGCCCGGCGCAGCTGCGAAGTGATCCCGAATCTTTCTTCGAGCGGGAAGATCTTCGTGACCTCATATACTTTCAGCGTCAACGAATGCGCTTCCCGCCAGACCCGCAGGTCTTTATGGCTTTTGATCTGCATGCGGCGCAGGGTGCCGAATGTGTGGGTTTTAGTCAAATGTGTGACGGAGAGATGCGGAGTCATGGAGAGATGAAGAGACGGAGTCATGAAGAGACGAAGTGGCGGAGTAGTGAATTTTGACTTTGTCTCTCCCTGACTCCGTCTCTCCGTAACTCCCTGACTCCCTGACTCCGTCTCTTAATAAAAACCCGCCTTTTCAGGCGGGCGTGTTCTTTATAGCAAATGCATCATTTCGCTCCAAGAATGGATCGCTTATACGAGGCGAGATTCTCAAGCGCGATGCCGGTGCCGCGGGCGACGCAGGTCTGCGGATCGTCGGCAACGTAGGCCGGGACGCCGGTGGCCTGCGAGAAGAGATCGGCGAGATTGCGGAGCTGGGCGGTGCCGCCCGAGAGGATCATCCCCTTCTCCATGACGTCGGCGGACAGTTCCGGCGGCGTGGCGTTCAAGACTTCTTTCAGAGCCGCGACGAGCCCGGCGAGCTCCGTCTGAATAGCCTCGGTCACGTCGTCGGACGTGACGGTGATGATGCGCGGCAGGCCGCTCGCCATGTCGCGCCCCTTGATCTCCATGGACAATTTCTCGCGCAGGAACATCGCGGAACCGATCTGGATCTTCACTTCCTCGGCCGTGCGCTCGCCGATGGCCATGCCGTACTTGCGGCGGATGAACTCCGCGACGGCCGCGTCGAGCTTGTTGCCGCCGATGCGGACCGAAGCCGACGAGACGATGCCGCCCAAAGAGATGACCGCGGCTTCCATGGTGCCGCCGCCGATGTCGATGATCATGTGGCCGGAGGCGCTGCCGATCGGGATGTCCGCGCCGATGGCGGCGACGATGGGTTCCTTGATGACGTAGGCCGCGCGCGCGCCGGCCCGGATGGTGGCGTCGACGACCGCGCGCCGTTCGACCGAGCTGATGCCGCCGGGAACGGCGACCATGACCTCGGGGCGGAACAGGCGCAGGCCGCCCAGGGCCTTATTGATGAAATACCGGAGCATGGCTTCGGTCATCTGGTAGTTGGCGATCACGCCGTCCTTGAGCGGCCGATGGGCCACGATGGTGTCCGGCGTGCGGCCGAGCATGTCCTTGGCTTCCTTGCCGACGGCCAGGATGCGCTTGTCGATGGCGGATACCGCAACGACCGACGGTTCATTGATGATGACGCCGCGTTTGGGGATATAGACGAGGACAGTGGTCGTCCCCAGGTCGATGCCGATCTTCGGTATGAACATAGCTGATTAGGTCTAGTACTCCACCCGGAAATGGCGGTCGGATCTAAATTCGGAACGGAAGCGATAACGGTCGTCGCCGAAGTCCGCCGGGTCTTCCGGCGGCTCCGCGGTCCGGATTTTCTTACCAAGACCGAGGTCCAAAGTCAACCGGCTGACCGTGCCGGGCTGCTTCTCGACATCCAGGATGTAAGTCCCGCGCTCGACGGCTTTGACGACGGAGGGCGCGAGCCTGAAGCTGAATTCGAGCGTCTTGCTCTGCCCGGGCTCGATGGCGATGAATGTGCCGAACCAGCGGCGGCCGAGCTCGTCGCCCTGGTCCGCGACGCCGGGATGGCCGGCCGGATCCTTGAGCTTGTCGTCCTTCATGGCGCCGGCGACACCGAGGAGTTCGGAGCCGGCGGGGACGTAGACGCGGGTGTAAGTCCGGTAGCGCGTCGTCTTCCAGGTGAAGGAGCCGTTGTTCTTGTAGGTGATCGCGACTTTGCCGACGTAGCCGCCCTGGCCCGGCGCGACGGAGTAAGCGATCGCGCGCTCCATGACCGCGTCGGTCTTGAGACTGGCGAGGTTGGCGTCAATGACGGCGACGTAATCCACGGCCGGCTGTTTCAGCTTGCCGCCCCAGTCGTTCTCGAGGATGAGCGTCTGCAGCCTGCTGTCGGCGGAGTAAAGCAGGACGTCGCCCTCGGCCAGCGCCTGATGGCCGAGCGCGACCACGGCGAGCAGTTTAGTGAGCGGGAATTGCGTGATCCTGTCGACGAGCGCGCGCATCAGCTTGCCGACGATGTCCTTGCGCTGCTCGGCGGGGATGCCTTGAGTCGCGAAGTCCTTTTCGACCTGGAACTCCAGCTTGTCCACGAGATTCGCGGCGGTGAAGGTCTGGCCGTCAACAGTGATCGGGCCCGCGAGTCCCAGGAGATCAGAAGCGAGACGCGGGGTGACGGCAATGACGCCATCGATGGCCGGAACCGGTCGGCCGCCGGCGCGCGCCGAGGCCTCCTGATCATAAAACTCCAGGATCTTGGCGATCGCGGTCGGAAAATCCGGCGACCAGTTGGCGTCGCGCAGATACCAGCGGTCGATCCCGAGATATTTCCGGAGCAGCTCGGGCGGCAGCGGCCGGGGCTTGTCCAAGACCGCGACATCGTAGGCATAGACATCCTCGACCTTGAGGTCGGAGAGTTCGGCGTCCTTGACGCCCACGGTCCCGATCATGCTCAGGAAGCCACCGGTCGGGCGGAGTTCGGTGTTGTTCTGGAAGATGACCAGATAATTGCGGGCGTCCTCATGACCCAGGACCGCCGGCAGGATCTCCGTGAGCGGCTGGATGCGGGCGAGGTCGGCGCGGACGCCGGCGAGTTTCTGCTGCAGGGGCAGGATCACGGCGCGGATCCTGGCGGTCGACGGATCGTCAGGCAGGTTCGAAAGCTGGGCATCGACCAGGTCGAGTTTTTCGAGCGAAGCGCGGATGCGCGGCGCGGCGGCTGCGAGCCCGGCGAGGATCTCGCGTTTCTGCACCACGGTCAGATCCTTGAACATCAGGCCGAGATCCGGCAGATTTCCGGCCACCATGCCGGAGAGACCTTCAGATTCCTCGAGCACGCCGGAGATGTCGCGCACGATGACGAGGACGTCGCGCATGGCGATCGCGGCCTCGGAACCGGCGGAAAGCAGCCGGTCGGCAAGATCAACCTTCGCGGCAATCCAAGGAACGGCCGAAAAGTAGCGCAGTTTGCTGATCTGAATCTTGGATTCGCCGAAGACCTCGATCGCCGCGTCGATGTGATCCACCGCGGCCGTGAAATCCAATTCCTGGATCGACTGCTCGGCGGCGGCGAGCTGGTCTTTGCCTTCGAGAACCTTGTCATAAGCGCGCGCGGCGGCATAACCGAAAGGCGCGGCGACCAGGAGCGTGGTCACGACGAAGATCAGCAAGCCGAGGCCGGCGAACTTCAGCCAATCCCAGCGCCCGGCGCGCGGCGGACGCAAGGCTGAACGGGCGGAAAGCAGATCGGTGAAACGTTTATGTCGGAACATCGGAGTGTTACTTTAAGATTTCCCGCGGCGACAGGCCGGTCATGGCCGCGGCGGCTTCGCCGCGAACGCGCCACTTCCGGAAATATCTGACGCAGCTCTGGATATGGACGCGCGTCGCCTTATTGAAGAGGCTGGTGAGCCAATTCCCCTGGGCTGACAGCCGCTCATGATAGTGTACCATTTCCGCGCCCGTGAAATATACGACCCGGTAGCCGGCGTCCCGGAAACGGCGGCACCAGTCGGTGTCTTCGAAATACAGGAAATAATCCTCGTCGAACGGTCCGACCTGCTCGTAAGCCGCGCGGCTGACGAGCAGCACGGCGCCCAGGAGCCAGTCGACCTCGCGAGTCTCGCGGCGGTCGTAGTCGGCCATGAGGTAGCGCGCGAGCGCCTGGCGGCCTTTCGCGGTGCGTCCCAGGGGCGTGCGGCGATAGACCGGGATGAGCGGGGTCGGCAGGCGGAAACAGGACTCGTCCACGCGGCCGTCGGGTTTGACGAGCTTGGGACCGAGGATACCGATCTCCGGATGCGCGTCGAGATATGCGACCGCGGCCTCGATCGCTCCGGGCCGCACGGTGATGTCCGGATTCAGGATCATGAGCACCCGCCCGGTCGCGGCGCGCAGTCCGATGTTGTTGCCGGCAGCGTAGCCGAGGTTCTCCTTGGCCGCGATGAACCGGACGTCCGGAAAACTCTCCTGGAGCATCGCGCCGACGCCGTCCTGCGAAGCGTTGTCCACGACGATGATCTCGTACGCGAGTTTGGGCGCGCAAAGCCTGATCGTCTTGACGCACTGCTTGGTCAGGTTCTTCGACTTGTAGTTCAGGATGATGATGGAGAGATCCATATTCGAAGTTGAAACGAGAGTGCTGGAGTGCGGGAGAGACGGAGTCACGTCGTTCGCGAACGACGTGACGGAGTCAGGGAGTCAATGAATTACTTCTATTTCTTCCTGGCTTCCCCGCTCCCAAACTCTTCGCGCTATTGGCAAATGATCATCTGGAGGCGAACCAGCGCCTCATGTCCTTGGCCGAAACTTTCGCGCGGGCCAGGTTCTCGCGCCGCTTGCGCAGAAAGCGCGGCAGCTGGCGCAATATCTCGGGCAAGGCCCTGAGCGACGACGGCTCCAAAAAAAGAATATAAAGGAATTTGACGGATTCGTACCACTTGATGAAGATCCAGTGCCGGAAATAATTCGCCGCGAACTCGTTCTTCGCGAGCACGAACAGGTGGTTGCGGTAGGAAAGATAATTGACGAACTTCGAGCGGCCGAGACGCCCCGAAGCGATCTCGCGCAATCTGGCACGCTCGCCGCCGGCCGCGGTGCGGTAATGATAGGCTCTGGCCGCGGGCGCGTAAAGGGAGGTCCAGCCGCGCAACCGCAAGCGCCAGGCCAGATCAACGTCCTCTTTGTAAGCGAAAAAATCCTCGTCGAAATACTGGCCATCCTGGGCGACATCCTCCAGGGCCGCGAGGCGATACAGCGCCACGGCGCCCGAAACTCCGAAGACCTCCTCCGGCCGGTCATAACGGCCGTCATCCGACTCCCCCGCTCCCCGGTCGACGAAACGGCGCGAGCGCAGAACGCGCAGGCCGGTCGAATCGATCGTCGCGGTGCGGACCGGTTCGCGCATGCCGCCCTCGTCGCGATCGAAGATCTTGAGCAGCTTGCCGCCGGCGCTGCCGGCGTCGAGCCGCCGATCCAGCGACGCGACCAGATTCTTCAGGAAATCCGGTTCGAGCACGATGTCGGGATTGGTGACGAGAATGAGCCGGTCTTCGCCGCCGCCGTTCGAATGCGCGACCACGTGTCCGATACCCTGATTGTGGGCGCGGCAGAAGCCGAGATTCTTGAAATTGCGCAACAGCCCGAAGGACGGATACTCGCTGCGGATGAACTCGGTCGTGCCATCGCTCGAGGCGTTATCAATGATGAGCACGGAAAAATCGCGGTAGGTCTGGGCCGCGATGGACTTCAGAGCCTCCGGCAGGAATTTCAGGCTGTTCCAGGTGACGATGTTGATGGAAACGCGAGGCATGGGGATGTGAGAGAGACGGAGTTGGGAAGAGACGGAGTTAGGGAGTGACGAAGAGACGGAGTCGTGGAGTCACGGAGATACGGAGTCCTATCGATTTGACTTCGTCTCTCCGTAACTCCATGACTTCGCGACTCTAGGATGACGGAGTGCGGAAGTGCAGGAGTTAGGGAATTACGGAGTGCTGGAGTGCTGGAGTTTCGAGTTTGCGCTTCTTTTCCGTGACGTTGAAGCCGAGGTATTTGCCGAGCATCAGCCGCGTCTGGGCGTCCACGGCCGGGATCGACCCGAACAGCACGAACGTCACCGGTACGAGCGCCCACTGCAGCAGCATGACGATGAAGTCGCGCTTGCGCCGGTGCGCCGGACGCGGCGGCAGCAGGCTCAGGCTCAGGATGGCCGACACGAGCACGCCGATCATGGAGAGCGTCATCAGGTTCTCGAGCGTGTGCGGCGTGTTCTGATACAGAGCGGTCCGCTTCAGGGCTTCGGGCGCGAGCCAGATCGGCAGGTAGCCGAGGATGAAGATCAGGAGCGGCGCCGTGGCCCAGGAATACATGCCATCGAGCTGGTTCCAGACGTAGTAGATCTTCTTGTGCAGCGGGAAATTCGGCCGGCGGCGCAGGCGATCGACGAGATACGGCAGATGTTCGACGCCCCAGGCCCAGCGGCGCTGCTGCTTGTAGAGCGCGACCAGGCTCTTCCAGAGCGTGTCGGACATGACCGTGTCCATAGAGACCGGCACATAGATTGGCGTCACCGAATAATCGCCGTCGTAATGGAGCAAGCCCTGGATGAAGATGCGCGAATCTTCGGTGACGATGTCCTTCTCCCAAAAACCGACGTCCACGAGCATCTTGAACGGCATGCTGTGCGAGGCGAACGTGAACAGGCGCTCCGGCCGCGCGAGCTCGGTCAAAAGCCAGAAGGTCGTGCCGAACGCCGCGGTGCGGATGACGGCCGACGACTCCCACATGTTGTTGTTGTAGAGCGCGACCGGCTGATACGACGAATGCGTCGGGTCCGGATGCGTCAGGTACTTGTAGGTCAGGCAGGCGAAATATTGAGGATGCACGCAAGTGTCGCAATCGAAAGACGACACGATGATGTCCTCATACGGGATCTGAAGTTCATCGATGAATTCCTGGGCGCGATGGCCGGCCCAGTTGATGTTCGAGCCCTTGCCCGGGATCTCGTCCGGCAGGCCCTTCGGATGGACGGTGACGAGAAAACGAAAGAAGTCGCTGCCGAACTCGGATTCGAGGATCGCGGCGTTCCTGAGGAAGTGTTCCCGGTCGCCCTCTTCGCCGGCGAGCACGACGATGAAGCGGTCTTTCTTCGGGTAAGCCGAAGCGACAAGGCTGCGCAGCGCCGGCCGGATGATCTCCAGCCCTTCTTTATAGGTCGGCAGGAAGATCAGGTGGTAAATGGAATTGAACCGCGGCAGGACCGAAACTTTAGCCAGCCAATCGACGCGGATGTCGTGACGGTACTGGCGCCAGGAGAGCGTGACGTAAAAAACGAAATAACAGACCCGAAACAGCCAGAACAGGTCGAAAATAATGATGAAATAGATGACCGCGAGCGGCGCCAGCCACGACAAAAGGACGGCGGCGACGAGCGTCAGCCAGACCAGGGCGCCGGGGATCATTTCCGTGAACCTAAAAAATCGCGTTTTTCGCATAACTTACAGCCTCAAAACGATAGCAATTCGGGGCCGCATAATCAACCCTCCAGCCCCAAAACGGGAGTTGCTTTTTTGGAACCTCTATAATAGGATAGACCAAATCGAGTCCGTTCTTTACAAAGAGCGATACAGGAGGCTGACATGCCGATCTTCAGCGATGAGAATAAAAAGGTGCTGCGCTTCATCCACCGCAACATCCTGATCGAGGTCTTCGAAGCTCAGATGGGCGCGACGCATTGCGGGCTTGAACATGATCCGGAAGCCTTGAGGTGCGATATCTGCCGACACCCGATCCGGCCGCTCAGGGTCTACATCGCCTATTGCAACGACCAGCAGCTCGACATGGTCTTTCATCGCGTGGCGCTGACCCGAATCAAGAACGCGCTGGAAGAGTACGTCGACAAGATCCTGGACTTTAAAGACGACGACATCAGCGACCCGTTCCAGGATGACGACGAGATCCCGCCCGAAGGATCAGCCCCGATCGACGGCAAACGCCCGAAAGATCCGCTGGCCGGACTCGACGACGATTCCGAACCGCCCAAATCCTCGGGTTCGAACAGTGGTCCTGGCCAAAACCCGGCGGACAAGATCACCAAGATCGCCGAACGGGCCAAGAAGCTGGGTTGGGCCAACAAGGCCAAGCTCATCATCAGAGAGCTTCTTGAAGAGGCCACCAAACCGACGTCCTGACGACTGATCAGCTCCTGTCTTCCACCGACCGCTTCGCACGGTCGGTTTTTTGTCTGGCCGGAGAGTGCGGGAGCTGTGGAGTGATGGAGCGGTGAAGCAAGGGAGTCAAAAAAATGTCGATTGACTCCCTGACTCCGTCTCTCCTGCACTCCCCTAGTAGACAACGCGAGTTCAAAAGCGTATGGTCATCTGACACTGTTCACGCCATCAAATTATGGATTGGTCCAAACTATTTTCGTTCACGAAACGCTATCTGCGCGATCCCCGCGTGGCGGCTTTGAGTCCCAGTTCCAAGCCGGTGATCTGCCGGATCTTGAAGCATCTGCCGCTCGAAAATATCTCCACCCTGGTCGAACTGGGCCCGGGCGACGGCGTGGCCACCAAACAGATCTTAGCCGGACTCAAAAGTGACGCCCGCGTGCTCGCGATCGAAACGAACGCTGTCTTCGCCGCGGATCTCCAGGCCTGGGGCGACAAACGCCTGAAGGTCGTCCTGGACGATGCCCGGCGTCTGCTCCCCTGTCTGGCCGAGAACAACATCAGCGCGCCCGACGCCATCATCGCCAGCATCCCGTTCACTTACCTGAGCAGAGAAGAGCGGCGTGAACTCGTCGCCGACGCCAAAACAGCGCTCAAACCGGGCGGAATCATGATCATCTTCCACCAGTACTCCCCGCTCATGGCCCCGTACCTCAAAGAAGCCTTCGGCAAGGTGAACGTCGAATTCGAACCTCTGAACATCTTCCCGTGTTTCGTGATGACGGCGGTGAAAGAGTGACGAAGTCAGGAAGAGACGGAGTCATGGAGTAACGGAGTGCGGGAGAGACGAAGTTACGAAGAGACGGAGTCAGGGAGTAATGAAGCACTCCAGCACTCCAGCACTCCAGTACTCCAGTACTCCAGTACTTCTACACTCTCCATCAAAAAACCGCCCACGGGGGCGGTTTTTGGTTGTTCTTTTTGGTCTAGACCTTTCTCGGCTGCGTGATATGCGGTTCGCCGCCATAGGCGGGCTTCAACCAAACCTGCTGACCAGGCCTGGCTTTAGATGCGGCCACGCGGGCCGCCGCGGCCAACTCACCCCGCGCCCCACTGCCATTGCAGATGATCTTCAGGACCGGCACGCCCCAGGCGAACGCCAGGGTATTGGCCGTCGCGACCGCCGAGCGCATGGCGCTCCAGGAGACCTGATCGCGGCCAGCGCCGCTGAGCTCGACCATGACCACGGCTTGGGGTCGTCCGGCCGCGCTCCGCTTCGCCCTGGGAAACAACTTGTCCACGCAGACCAAAGATTCCCTGGACCCGGACGCCTCGGACCAGATCGCCGAACGGCCGCCGATCTTGGCGGCCGCGACGCGGTCATTGCGGACATCGAGCAGCAGGATCATAGGACCGACTCGCCGGAAGCGGCCGGACCGAACTTGTTCGACAGCGCATCGATGACCACGATCTTCTTGGCTTCGAGCAGACTATAAAGGAAGCGGTCGGTGACGTCGCGGCGGTACTTGTACTCCTGAGGCGTCATCACCGTGTAGTTGACCTCGTGGCCGACCTCCTGTTCAAAATCCTTGATCAGATCCACCAACCGCTCCCGGTTGACGCGGCCGACGATGAACAGGTCCGTCGGAGCCGGATCCGGACCGACGAAAGTGCCCATGAGCGACAGGTAGCCGATGCTGCCGATCTCCGCGATCCGCCGCACGAAATCCTTCTCCAGCAGCACCCGCGACTTGAGGAACAGCGCCTTGAGTTCGGGATAAAGCAGCGCTTCGGTATTCAGGCGATAGAACTTCTTGCGGCTCGAACGACGGCCTTTTTTGCCGGTCGGCCGGGTCTTGCCCTCTTCCTCGACTTCCAGAACGATGCCCATCTTCGCCAGATTATCCAGCTCGTTGCGGACCGCGTTGATCTGAGCCCCGATCTTCCGCGTCAGTTCGCGCACGAAATAAGCGCCCTTGTGATTATTGAGGAAAAGGCGCAACAGACGCACGCGGGTTTTCGAACCAAACAGTTGTTCAAGCATAACCGGGCTGGACAGCGGGAATATTCACCTGGTGGAGCCAATAAAACGATTGTAGTATAATACCACTCATCAACATGGTCAATCACCCGAGCCTATGGCAGATCTCATGGAACGCATCTCCTATTTCGTCCGCCAGCAGCCCCGCCGCCGGGGATGCCTTTTAAGGCTCCTGAGCGTCGATCTCTCCGAGAACGCGCGCCGCGACGTCGGCCGGGTCTATGGCGCCATCAAAGCCGAGGCCGCCGACCAGGCGATCGGGACCCTGGCCGCCCTCATCGAGGACGCGCTCATGCGGGGCATCGCCGAGGCGATCAAGAAGCTGCCGCCGGATGCCGGCCAGGAAGCCGTCTTCGAGGCCGCCGTGACCCGCGTCAACGCCGCTCTCGAAGACAAACTGAACTACCGCCGCCTGGACATCGATCTCGCGACCGTGAGCGGTTTCCTGATCTCCCAGAACGGACGCAGCATCGTGGCGGCCGCCTGGGGCCGACCGGCCATCATCCTCTTCCATCCGCTAGGCGCGCGGCAGGCGGAATTCTTCGATCTGGCCGAAGCCGACAGCGCGGACGACAAAAACGGCGCGACCGGCGGCACGACGGCTTCGAGCGGTTTCCGCAGCCTGATCTCCGGCAATATCGGTTCCAAAGACAAGCTGATCCTCGCGACGAACGAGATCAACAGCCTGGTCGCTCCGGATGTCCTCAAGAACGAACTACTCGCCGCCGCGGAACCGGAGACCGCCGCCGCCAAACTTCGGGAACTCGTGAACCGCGGCGGACGCCACAACTGTTTCGCGGTCTTCATCGCCGACGCCAGCGTCGAGACCGCCGCCGGCGAAACGTCCGGACCGGGCGCCAAAAGCCGCGGTACGACCCAAGATTCCATCGAGTATCTGATCAAGACCCAGAACAACACCAAAGCCATCCTGACTCCGTCATTCTTCGGCGGCCTCGCCGACCAGATCCGAGCGCTGCTCCAACCCAAACCGGCGCCGACGGAAGAACCGGCCGAGGCGGAAAGCGAACCGGAAACACGATCCGAGATCGAGCCGGAAGAACCCGCGGCTGAACCGGAAACAGAAAAGGCCACAGCAGTGCTCTCGACCGAAGAGCCGGCACCAGCAACCGAACCGGCCACCTGGAGCACGCCAATCGACGAGGAAACCGAAGAAGTCACCGTTGAGGCTGCGACATCCGAAATTGCGGCGAAATCCGCCCAGCCGCCCGTCGGGACCGAAGAAGTTAAAAAAGAAGAAAAGGAACCAGAGGCGATCCCGGAACCGGTCGCAGCGGCAACTCCCTCCAAGATTAAGCGGCATTTCAGCGCCTTCGCCAGCAGCGTCAAAACTCTGGCCGCGACGCTCGCTGACCGCGAACGGCTGCGCGGCGCGTTCGCTGCCAAGACGGGCCGCTTCAAAAAAATGCCGTTCGCCGCCATCAACCGGTTCAACCAACTCTCGCTCACGAGCCGCCTGCTCCTGTTCGCCATCATGACGGTTGTCGTCGTGTTGAACTTCAGTCTGGCCGCAGCCGAGAGCCAGCGGCGCAAAGAACGGCTGGCCGCCGATTACGACAACGCTGTCGCCGCGGTCGGGCACAAGATCGACTCCGCCGAAGCCAGCCTGATCTATCACGATGAGCCGCGCGCCAAAGAATTGCTGCAAGAAGCCGCGACCATGGTCGAAGCCCTCCCTCAGAGGACCCAGGCCCAAAAGGACGTCCGGACCGCGCTCACGGCCAAGGTCGCCCTGAAATTCGAGGCCACGCGGCGAGCCGTGAAACTCCAACCGCCGGACATCATCGCGAACATCACCAGCCGCGACTCCCAGCCTCAGCTCGCCGAGCTGCGCCTGGCGTCCGGCAAACTGCTGGCCGCGGCCGCTTCCGGCGAACTCTTCAGTGTCACTGTGGCCACCGGCAAGACGGAAGCGATCGGCGAGATCGCGGACGGCCAAGCGCCGGCGATCTTCCTCGCAGACGGCGCCGCGTTGCTCGCCGGCGACGCGAGCGGCCTGGTGCGGACGCTGCCTAAAGGTCTGGCGCCGGACCGGCAGATCGCGCTCGGCGACGCCGCCGGCAATCTGGGTGATTCGGCCTTCTACGGCGGCCGTCTGTACCTGCTCGACGCCAGCCACAACCGGATCCTGCGCGTCGGCCTCGCGGCTTCCGGCTTCGCCAAACCGCAATTCTACATCAAGGACGCGACCGACGTTTCGAACGCCATTTCGCTCGACGTGGACGGATCGATCTTCGTCCTGCTGAAGGACGGCCAGGTCGTGCAACTCATGAGCGGCAACCGGACTGATTTCACTCTCGGTCCGGTCGAGCCGGCCATCGGCGCTCCCCGCAAGATCAGGACCTCAAGCGACTCCGGCAAGCTTTACATCCTGGACTCTTACCCCGCCCGTCTGCTAGTCTATGACAAGAAAAGTGGCCTGCTCGCGGTCCAATACGAATCGGAACTGCTCGGCAACGCCACTGATCTCGCGATCGATGAAAAAGCCGGCGCGGCGTATTTCACCAGCGGCAACCAGATCCTGAAATTCACGCTGCCGGAACAAAAATAACCGGACCTTATGTCACCAGAAAGACCGTCACCGGAAGAACCAGCGGCCGTTGCCGCGAACGTCGAGAAAGCCGACCAGAACCTCCGGCTGATGCGGGAATACGGCAAGAAATACATCGAGATCCAGATCATGATCCTGGCGGGCATGTCCTCGGAACAGGAACGTTTGGATTGGGCCGACCGTTACGGCGCCTCCTTCCATGAACTGGCGACGTCAGACAGCTCGTTCCACGATCTGGTCATGGCCGCGGAACCGAATATTGAAGAGATAAAAAAGAGGGTGGAAGAAGCGCAGACGTAAACGCCGGAAAGACCGGAGTCTCCGTCTCTCCCTGACTCCGTCACTTCTTTAACTCCAGCACTATCAAAAAACCAGCCCCTTGCGGGGCTGGTTTTTTCGACTGTGCTCTTACTTCAAAGTGACCTTGGCGCCGGCCTCTTCGAGTTTCTTCTTCCAGGCTTCGGCATCGGCCTTGGCAACGCCCTCTTTGACCATCTTCGGGGCGGCGTCGACCATGTCCTTGGCATCCTTCAGACCAATCTGAGTGATCTCGCGGATGACCTTGATGACGCCGATCTTGTTGGCGCCGGAATCAGTCAGCTCGACGTCGAAGGAGGACTTCTCCTCAGCCGGAGCGGCGGCGGCAGCCGGAGCGGCGGCCATGGCCATCATCGGAGCGGCGGCGGAAACGCCGAACTTATCTTCGAGGACCTTGACGAGCTCCGCCAGGTCGAGGACGGACATCTTTTCGATCGAGGCGACGAGATCCTTGAACTTGGCGGGGACCTCGACGTTCTTCATTTCTTCTGACATAAGATTTGATGCTTATCAGTGCCGGGTGACGGCGCTAAGCGGATTTAGAATCCTTGATCGCGTTGAGCGCGTAGACGAGCTGGCGGAGATTGCCCTGCATGACGCCGACGAGACCGGAGAGCGGAGCGCGGATCGTGCCGACCACCTGGGCGATGAGCTGTTCCTTCGAAGGCAGCTTGGCCAGGTTGGTGACCTGTTCCGACGTCATCCACTGCGAGCCGAGCAGGCCGCCGAGCAGCCTGACGTTCTCGTGCGTCTTGGCGAACGTATCCAGGACCTTGGCCGGGGCGACCTCGTCCGAGAGGCCCAGGAGAAGCGACACGCTTCCCGGGAGCGTCTTGACGTCGATGCCCGTGACCTTGGCCTGTTCGAGCGCGAGGCGCAGGAGGGTTTTCTTGGACGCGACCACGGCCACGTCCGCACCCTCGGCTTTGCGCCGAAGCTCGTTGGAATCGTTCACCTTGAGCTTGGACAGGTCAGCGAAGATCGCTGACTTGATCTGAGCCAACTTATCGGCGTAACGCGCGACTTCGTCGTTTTTCTTGGCGCGACTTTTAGCCATAAGTGTTGCTAGTGAATAGCAGTTTGGACCCGATTCGACCTTTGGGGTTAGACCACGCTGACTGCGGTGGACACCCTCCTTCGCTGAAGCTGTGGAGGGTTGTCGTTTTTTATTTGGCCGCTTAACGCGGCCAGCAGACCAAGGTGGACAAAAAAAATCCGTGGCGATGGCCACAGACAATGGGTTCCGGGGTCCGCTCAAGCATTGGGCGGGCATCCGGTACGCGGCTCGACAGAGCCGTTTCACCTCGATGGGCTTCCACCGCGCGTTGCGGAGAAATTAAGCCTTACGGGACCCATTGTCTTTGGCGATCGGTTTACTGCGGGTATCTTAAGGTGTTTTCAGGATAGCGTCAAGAGCCGCTGGTTTAAGGCGCACGACCCGGCGGATCGAGGTCTGCTGGCCAGCATCGTCCTTGATGGAAACCTCGATCGTCAGCCGGCTTTTGTCGGCGAGTTTCGGGTCGCTGGCGATGAGTCCCAGGAAGATATCCTGCCCGTATTCCTTGCCCATCATGCCCGGAATCGGCAGATCGACGGTCTTGTCGAGTTCGACCAGGCGGAAACGATAGGTCGTGAAATCCAGGGCGCGATCGTCGGAGATCGTCAGCCGGCCTTTGAAGTCGCGCAGGTCCAGCGGACCGAGCGGCGTCCAGGTCAGATCGATGACCGGCGGCAGATCCGGACCGGGCGCGGCTTCGCGGAGGCCGGCCCGAATAGCGATCACGGTCATGACCGCGAGCACCGCGACCGCCGCGATGAGCGGCAGCAATCTGATCGTCTTTTTCAACTTCTCTCCCACGGACATAATCTGCAAGCTTTTTAACTGATCACGGTGCCGATGAACGGCTTGCCGTCGAGAATCCGGCCGATGTTCGCGAGATCGCGGCCGTCGGCGATGATGACGCGGATGCCGGCGCGCTCGGCGGCTTTGGCGGCGATGGGATCGAACGGGCTGTTGAGACCCGGGCTCCAGCGCGAACCGAAGAGCTGGCGGAACTGCTTCCAGGTCATGGACTTCAAGGCCTTGGCGTCGGGGAACTTCCGCGGATCGCGATCATAGACGTAAGCGATGTTCGAGAAGTTGATGACCGTGCCAGCGCCGATCATTTCCGCGAGCAGCAGCGCGTCATAATCGGTCGAGCAGCCCGGTTCCCAGCCGGCTCCAATAATGACCTTGGTCTTGGCGGGCAGCTTCACGCGCGGATCAGTGATGATACCGTGGGCGGACTTGCCGAAGATCGCGAGCATCAGCCGGGCGTTCAGGACCGTGGCCTGGATACCGACGCGGTCGAGTTCGTCCTGGCTGAGCGTCGGAGCCGCGGACGCGGCGGCCGTCTGGTATGCGCGTGCCGTGGCGCCGCCGCCACAGACGACGACGAACTTGCTGCCGCGCTTGGCGCGTTTCAGCACGAGGTCGCGGAACGACCTGATGAACGACGGATTGATCCCCTCTTTCGGCGCGATCAGCGAACCGCCGAGAGACAAGACGAAATTCTCCTGCTGCTTCTTAGCCATAGGGATGATCGGAAATTAGCGGCCCTTACCCTTGTTCGATCTCAGGGCGATCTTGGAATTACTGTCGACCTTCAGGCGCCAGATATTCGAACGGAACATGCTCGGCGTCCGATACGAAGTCTTGCTGCTCTGGCCGTGGGTCCGGGAATGATTTTTCATAGAAACATTTCGTGATCGTGATTCATTCGTCGATGCCGCGGCGTCCGAGCTCGAGTTTGCTCACGTTATCGACGTAGCGCCTGGCCCAATCGCGCAGATCGGTCCGCATCGTATCAAGCTCCCAGAGCAGGTCAACAGCCAGAAGGACCGAGGCAAGGACAGTGCCGGCCGCGACGCGCTCCGCGACCCCCGGTCCGGCGGCGAGCAGCACCAGGGCGGAGAAGGCCATGACGAGCAGTAGGACGACGACCCAGGAATAGGCCGACAACCGCGACGACAGCAGGTCTTTGATGCGCTGGCGGGATTCAGCGATCGTCGCCGTGCTCTGGAGCAGATCCTCGTACAGCGCGCGTTCCTTGTCCGTGGCGAGTTCCGGAACGGTATAGATATGATAGCTGAGCTTGCGGAAGGCCGGATTGGTCTGATTGTACTCGGTGAGCGAGCGGCCGGAAAACTCCGACAGGTAACCGTAGAGGAAACCGTGCAGGTCCGTGAACCAGATGCGATGCTTGGAGCCGGACGCGGCCAAGTTCTTGGAGATGTGGTAGATGCGCCGGAGTTTGTTCAATTCGAGATAGACGGTCGAGAAGAGATCGCGGCGGCGCGTCGCGGCGAGTTTCAGGAGCACTGAGAGCACGGCGCTCACGATCATGGCGCCGGCGAGACTGATGCCGGCGGCGGCCGGAATCGGCGGAGTCGGGACGATCATGGCCAAAGCCAGGCCGCCGACGGTGAGAGCGGCGAGCTTGGCCGCGGTCCAACGATTGATGGGCAGGTTCATAATATTTGCTGGCCGGCCTCAGGCCGCTGTTCCTCGCGGAACTTGGATTTGATCTCGGACACGCGATTCTCCACAGCCTGCAGCCGCTCTTTGCACTGCCGGACCAGCGTCAGGCCGCGCTCGAATTTAGCCAGGCTCTCGTCCAGGTCGGTATCCTCGCGCTCGAACCAGGCGACGATGCTTTCGAGTTCTCCGTAGGCTTGGCCGAAATCGATCTCCTCGCCGGCGATTTTCTTCTTGCTCATAAATTTTCATTCGGAACGCGCGCAGGGCGGCGTTCTTTGACCTCGGCGGCCAACCGGCCGCTGGACAATTGTAACTCAAGCTCTTCGCCAATGTCCACGAGCGCCGCGTCTTTGAGCACGCGGCCGCGGGCCCGGACGATGGCGTAGCCGCGGCCGAGCAGCCGCTTCGGATCTAGCCCGCGCAGCAGCCGCTCCCGGCCTTCGATGTTGGACCGGCTCGCCAGAAGCCTCATGGCCATCCGGTCGAACAGGCGTTGGGAAGCCGAAGTCAGGACCTCGCCTGAACGAGCGAGTTTGGCGGCGAACAGGTTCAGGGCGGCGTCAAAACCGGACAAACGCTGCCGCGAGGCGGCCAGGCCGCGCCGCACCGACGCCTCCAGCCGGGAAGCGAGATCGGCGACCAGGGCCCCACGGGCCGCGACCAGCGACCGCAGCGACGAGACCAAGGTCTCGGAACGCGCCTCCACGGCCGCGCTGAGTTCGCGCCGATCCGGAACGACGATCTCCGCGGCATTCGTCGGGGTCGAAGCGCGGACATCAGCCGCGAAATCAGCCAGCGTCTGATCGCGCTCATGCCCGACGCCGCACACGACTGGGATCCGCGAACCAGCCACGGCTCGCGCCACTTCCTCGGTATTGAAAGGCTGGAGATCCTCGAGCGAACCGCCGCCGCGCGTGAGCACGAGCACGTCGGCCGCGTCCGGATGCAGGTCGAACCACTGGAAAGCGCTGGCGATCTGTCCGGCGGCCGCGCGGCCCTGGACCTGCACGTCGGCGAGGACGATCTCCAATCCGCCCCAGCGGGCGCCAAGGATCCTCAGGAAATCGCCGTAAGCAGCCGACTCGGCCGAGGCGATGAGACCGATGCGCCGGGGAAACCGCGGCAGCGGACGTTTGCGTTCGGCGGCGAACAGCCCCGCGGCGGCCAGTTTGGCCTTGAGCAATTCGAATGCGCGGCGCAAGGCTCCCTCGCCCACCGGCTCGGCGCGCTCCACCGTGATCGAGAACTTGCCGCTCTTGGCGTGGACCTTGGGCTGGCCATGGATGCGGACGCGCAGACCGTCTTCGAGCGGCTGGCGCAGCTGCCACACGGTCGCGAAACAAGAGACTGTCGCCTGTTCGTCCTTGAGCAGGAACCAGATCCATTTGTCCTGCGACACGCGATATTCGGCGACCTCGCCCTCGACGTCGACGCCGGCCGGAAAAACCGCGGCGGATAGAGCCGTATTCAGGAACTCGATGAATTCAGCGACAGACATCGCGGGCATAGGCATCGTGGTTCAAGAGATCAGGGAATATAGACCAGAGTCAGATCGCTCACCGACCAGCCGGGACGGCGGCCGCCGCCGATGATATAGACCCGGTCGTTGATCGAGGCGGTTCCGAATCCCTGAAGCGGCACCGGCAGGCGTCCGACCGACTGCCAAACATGACGACCGGCGTCATAAGCCTCGATCTGATCAAGAGCGGAACTCATGCCTTCGCCGCCGAAGACATAAAGTCTGCCTTTGACGTAGGCCGCACCGAGGTTGCCGCGCGGCGTCGGCAAGGCTTCGAGCGCGTCCCATTGCTCGGCGGCGAGATCGAAACTCTCGAAGGTCCCCAGATTCAGGGCCCGCGAACCGGACCGGCCGGCGGCGAGATAGATATGCCCTCCGAATTCATCGCCAGCCATCCCCTCGCGCACGGAGATCATATCATCCGCTTTGGACCACTGGCCGGCCAAGATATCAAAAACGAAATGCGTGCCCAGCGATCCGAAAGAATTGCGGCCGCCGAAAACATGAATCTGGTCGTCAGTCGCTATCGCCAAAGCGCCGCCGATGAGCTGCGGTATGGCCGGTCCGGCTGTCCAAGAACTGGTCTTGGGGTCGTAGATATACAGGCCGTCCGTCGGTTTCAGAGCCGCCCCCTGCAGTCCGCCGATGACGTACACCAACCCGCCCTGCGCGACCGCGGCGGCGCGATGCAGCGGCACAGGCAGACCCGGAGCCGCGGACCAGGAATTGGTGAACGTATCGAAGACCTCGACGGTCTTCACGGTCTGGCCCCAGCGGTCGACGCCGCCGATCGCATAGATCCGGCCGTTGATCTGAGTGGCCGCCAAACCGACCCGGGCCGTCGGCATAGGACGCGCCAGCAGCCAATAGCCGCCCTCGGTCCTGACCGGACGCTCGGCAAAAACGTAATTCGGCAATTCGTAGACCGGATCCGGCCACAGTCCGAACTTGTCCGATCCCAGAACCTGCCAATAATAAAATCCGGCGACCGCTCCGATGATGAGGATCAGGATGAAAAACTTCTTCATGCCGATGACTTAAGCCGCGGCGCGGCGCTTGGCTAAGGCTGCAGGACGTCCTCGGTGCGGCCATTGACGCTGATGACCACGCCGCGGACTTCCGGGAACTGCTGCAAGGTCGAAGTGATCTGGGCTCTGATGGCCTGGACGCGGCAGGAACCGGCCACGCCGGATTCGAGCGTGCGGTAGAAATCAGCAGTGACGACGCCGTCGGCGTCGGTCGCGACCGACCGGAGCGTCGCGCCGCGCGGCAAGGAAGAATACAACCCGGCGGTCTTTTCCTCAGCCGTCGGTCCTTTGAGCAGCTCGGCGATCGCGGAACGATAGACCGCACCCTTGCTCGACACGATCCGCTCGACGGCTTCAACACTGTCGCATTGGCTGGACGCCTCGACGCCCATCCGATTCAGGTAGATCTTGATCGCGAACGAATCAGGGTCGCTGAGAAACACGGTCCTGACGATCGCTTCGTCGGACAGTCCGCCGTCGGCGGTCTCGAAAGCGACGCTGACCCTGATCTCCCGGACATCAGCCGCATCCAAAGAGACGCTCTGGCTGAAGCGGCCGTAGTCATCGCCCGGATTTCCGGTAACAGGTGTGCGCTCGCGGAAAAGGACCTGGCCGCTGACATCGGTGATCTCGATCATGATCGCGCCGCCGTTCATTTTAGCGCGGCCAGCGACCTCGAAAACCGGGCTGACCGCGGCGCCATCGCCGGGAACCTCAACGATCAGCGCGGCCGAAGGTTCTTTGGCTTCGACTGGCGCAGGATCGATGGCCGCGGTCTCTTTGGGCGGCGCCGGCAGAAGCGGAAACAAACGTTTGACGATGGCTGTGTTCCCGGCCTGTCCCTCGCCAGTCAGACGGCCGGCGGCAAAACCAAGAACCACGACGCCGACGATAAGACAAATGTAGATCGCTTTATTCATGCGTAGAGCTGTCAGTCAGAATAGGTGGATACAGCTTAGCAGATTTGGAAGAAAGCGTAGAGATGGAAGCGAAAAAACGAACTCCCCCTGGACCCGTCACGTCGTTCGCAAACGACGCGGCTCCGTATCTTCGTATCTCCTCAACTCCGTCTCTTCAGCACTCCAGTACTCCAGTACTCCAGTACTCTCCATCTTCATCAAAAAAAACCGCCCCGTAGGCGGTTTTTTAACCATCACTTCAGCCTTTGAAGATGCTGACTTCCATCGCGTCAGCGCCGAAAACATGGCTCGAACTCTCATAAGCCGCGGAACTCTTGACGTAATCGAGATAACCGCGCACTTCCTTATGAAAGGAAGAGGTGCCATTGGCGATGATGACCGCCCCCGGACTCAGCCGCGACTCCAGCTTCTTCAGGCAGCCGAGATATTGCGACTTCTGGGCGTCCAGGAGCACCAGATCGATCGGACCGGCGATCTGCTTCAGGCCGACCCGGGCATCGCCGCGGATGATCGACGCCCGATCCGCGACCTCGGCGCGGCGGATATTTTCCTCCGCCCGATCCGCCAGCTCATTGCTGATCTCCAAACCAATAACGCGACAACCGGGTGAAAGCCGGTTCGCGATCAGCACCGTGGCGTAGCCGACCATGGCTCCGATGTCCACGGCCAGACAAGGCTTCTTCGCGGCCAGGAGCTGTTCGATCAGGGCACCCTTCTCCGACCCGATGATCGGCAAAAATTCCCACTTGGATCTTTTTTCAATATCCTGGAGAACCTGATCGGCGGCGGACATAGGATGTCATTCGAAGATGCTCTGGACGAACTTGAAATCCAGGCATTTGTTGAAATAAGCCAGCAGTTGCGAACGCGAGAAACCGATATGTTCTTCCGGGACATCACGCCACAGCCAGATGCGATTTGCCGCCTTGACGAGCAGGCCGACCTGCATCGCTTCGACATCGACCGGAAAATGCTTCTTGATCTCCTGGATATAGGCGGCCTGCCAGGCCGGATTGCCCCACATCATGATCCAAGCTTTCATCGCCACGAACTCCCAGGGATCAACGCCACCCACCCAGTCGGCGACCGCGACCTTGCCTTTGGTCAAAATAATGAAATTACGAGGATAAAAATCCCCATTCGTGAACATGTTGCCCTGGTAGCGCGAAGTCGCCAGGGAACTGAACAGCTCTTCAGCCTTACCGACCGTAGCCGGCACAAAGATACCACGGCTCACGAGCTCGCGGCTACGGATCTTGAAATCAGCGAGCCAGCGATCGAAATCAAAACGTCGGACGAATTCCGGGACATCATCAACATCCACCATCCGCAGATCACGCAGCACGTCAACGGAATAACGCGCCACCTCCAAGCCAATGGCTTTGCCGCCGATGAATTCCGGTTTGTAGGACAACTCCGACCATTCGTACAGCAGGTGCTTGCCAGGAACATACTTGGTGAGCACCCAGCGCAGACCGTCGTATTCGCCGTCGTTGACGTATTCAGGCAGCACCAAACGATCGAAATTCTCCTGAGCGATGGTCGTGAGCACGTCGCGTAGGATCCGCACCTCGTATTCCAGGTTGGCGGATTTGCGTTCGTCGGAACCGAACTTCAGGATAAGCAAAGGATCGCCTTCAATGGCCGTTTTGTGGCGGCAAAGCAAGACATTCCATTTGACGGCGTCGAGAATCTTAAGATCAAGCTCCTCGAGAAGCCTGGGAAGTTTGGGATGTAACGGCGGTAAAGCTGGTTCCATGAGCGCGGGGTCAGCGGCGATCTTCGATGGCGACGCTCTCCATCACGTCGTCCACGCTGATTGCGCGGACCACGTCGAGTCCGGAGATGACGCGGCCGAAGATGGAATATTTCTTTTCCAGAGAAGCCCGCAGATCCTCCAGACAGATGAAGAACTGGCTGCCGTTGGTGTCCGGACCGGAGTTGGCCATAGCCACGGTGCCGGCCAGATATTCGCCAGTGACCTGATCATCCTCGAACTTGTAACCGGGACCGCCAGTGCCATTGCCGAGCGGGTCGCCGCCCTGGATGACGAATCCGGGCACCACCCGATGGAATTTCAGACCGTCATAGAAACCGCTCTTCACCAGGGCGATGAAATTCGAAGCCGCGCGCGGACCAGCCTGACCGTCGATCTCGAAGACGATCTGACCTTTGGCGGTCGAGATCACGGCGACTTTACCCTGAAGTTCGGCCTCGGAGAGGATGCCGGGGAATTTAACCGGACGCGGCGTCGGAACGGAAATGTTATTCATAGACGTATTTTCTGCCGACTGCTCGGATACGGCCGGAGCCGACATGGTTTTAGCGCGTTCGATGGCTTCGAGCGGATTACGCGGCGCGGTCGAGAGCGCCGATTCGGTATTCATGCGATCGGGAGGAATGGCCACTTGGCCAGTTCCGACACAACCGGCGCCGACAGCCAGAAGTCCGAGGATCGCTGCTGAAAAAATGAGATCTTTTCGCATAATCATCTGTTGGTGGCGCGAAAAAGCGCGAAGATACTGATGTAATTCTATCGCACTCAGCTCCCTTTCTCAAGAGCGCCGGCCGTATAAACATTGGCGGCATTCCAAAGCAGCCAGCCGCTTGCTCCGCCATCCATCGAAGCCTTGATCTGGGCGCGCACTTTCGCGGCGTCATAAACCGCTCCCATGTTAAAATCCTGGATCCAGGGCCTGATGGTCGCGAGTTTCGGAACCTCGGCCCCGGCATCAGCGGCCGCGTCGGCCAGGATCTTCTTCGGGACCTCCTGGCCGCGCACCAGATTCTTGTAGACGACCTCGTAAGGATACAGTGCCGGGTTGGCGTAACCGTTGAAACCGGCCGGATAATGCGACGGATAGACCATCGGCGAGATGTAATCGAAGCTCGGCAGAGCCGCATCGAGACGCTGGCCGATGTTCATGTCGGTTTGGTGCTGCCACATGACCAAGCCGAACAAGTCAACCGAGATGCGGATGTTGTGTTTCAAACGGAGCTCGTGGTCCAGATAGCGGAAAAAGCCGCGCATGACTTCGGCTTTGGGCGTCCGGCCGTCATAGACGTCGTAAACGATGGTGCTCAGATCGCCATCCGACGGAAAACGGATGTAATCGAACTGGATCTCGTCGAAACCGGCCGCGGCCGCTTCCTCGGCGATAGCGACGGCGTATTTCCAGACCGCTTTGGAGGCCGGATCAAGCCAGGCCAGACCGCGATGGTCGCGCCAGACGCCGCCGCCGGCTTTTTTCACCGCGTATTCCGGATGCCGGGTGCTGAAGGTCTGGTCCTGAAAGACCGGCACCCGACCGATCAGATAGATCCCCTCCTCGTGGAGGCGCTCGGTCAATTCAGGAAGCCGTCCGAGAGGCGTCTGGGGCGCCACGAACGGACGCAGCTCGGGCCGCTCCGCCGTGAAAGCGAGCTCGCTGCGATAATTCTTCAGGTCGATCACCAGGGCGTTGATCTCGGTCTCCCCGACCAGCTTGATGATCTCGTTGAAACGACGCTTTTCGCCCACCGTATCCGCGGAGACATAGACGCCTTTGACGACCGCTGGTATCGGCCTCCGGTCCTCGCCGGGCTCCGACGGCAGCGACCGGGCGCTGACCGCGGCGAAATCTGGCCGGTCGGAAAAAAAGATCGGCCGGCGCGCTTCAATGGCCGCCTGGCGGCTGAAAAAAACCAGGAGCGGCAACGCGAAAACGATGACGGCCAGAAGCCCGTATCTGGCCGCGAGCGGCGACGCGGCTTCAGAGAAATTTTTCCAGCCGACGCGGACGCGTTTCGCCAATCCGGCCGTCAGAAGACGCCAATTCATAGGCCAGCGAATCAGTGTTTGATTTTGGGCTGATCCAATTCGTAGCCGGCCCGTCCGAGCAGGGCGCACATGGCGCGCTTGCCGGCTTCGACGCCGGGCTGGTCGTAGACGTTGATGTCCAGGAGTTCGCCCATGGCCGCGACCGCGATCTCGAAAAAGAACATCAGACCGCCGATGGCCTGCGGCGAGATGCCGGGAATGGTCAAAGTGCCGGACGGCCGGTTATTCTTCGCGAGCGCGATGGCCGTGGCCAGTCGCTCCGCATGGATGATCTCGCTGAAAGTGTGACCGCCGATATAGGCCGCGCCCTCGATCTCCGGATACGGAGCGACCGTGTCGAGATCCTCGCGGAACCTGGCCACTTCGATGAAAGTGACGGTCTTGTCGAGCGGGCCTTCATTATATAACTGGATCTGCGAATGCTGATCCGTGGCGCCGAGCGCGGCGACGGGAGTGAACCCGTGGAACATGGTCCGGCCGACGCGGTCGTGTTTCTTGCCCAGGCTCTCAGCCCAGAGCTGGCGGAACCAGAAACCAAAGTCCCTCAGGGCTTCGGCGTAAGGCATGAGCACCGTGATATGCTGCGAGCGGCGCAGATAGGCTTCCCAATGCAGGCCAGCGAAAAGCAGGGGGCCGTTCTTGGCCGCCGGGGCGGCGATGAAACTGTCGCGCACCTGCCGGGCGCCGGTCAAAATTTTCCGGATGTCGATGCCGGCGCAAGCGGCCGGGAACAGGCCCACCGGCGTCAGCGCGGAAAAACGCCCGCCGACATCGGCCGGGATCGGCAGCGTCCGGTAACCCTCGAGCTCGCAGATGCGGCGCAGGGTCCCCTGCTTCCGGTCAGTCGTCGCGACAACCTGGGCGGCGTGTCTCTTCAGACCGACGGCCTTGATCAGCCGGTCGCGCAGCAAAAAGAAGACACTCATCGGTTCGATGGTGTCGCCGGATTTGGACACGATGTTCAGCACCGTGGTCTTGAGGTCGAGTCTCCTGAGCAGCGCGGCGATCTCTTCCGGATCAGTGTTCGCGCCGATGAACTCGACCGCCAACCCGCCACTTACAGGACCCAGCGCATGCAGGATCGCCCGGGCACCGAGATCAGAACCGCCGATGCCGATGACCACGAGAGTCTTGTACTGACGGCGCAATTCGGCGGCCAGTTTTTCGGTCGCCCGGATATCGCTCAGGGCATCCGGGCTGTGAAAAAAACCGATCAGTTTAGCGCGCTTCTGGCGCAACACTTCGGTCTTCACTGTTTCCAGCCGCCGTATCAGCTCATGCATCTCGTCTTCGAGCGGCACCGAACCAGACGGCCGGCCGGCGAACATCAAAGAATGGTCGTAATTGATCAGGGGTCTCTTGGTCATATCAGGTCGCATCACAAAGAATCAATATGTTAATTATACACGAAAGACAACTTACCCGCACCCGGACCTAAAACTTGTTTTTTCGGCTAAAACACGCTACATTAGCCCTACAATGCTTAATGGACGATCTATGGCCAAATCGCGGGAACAATTCGATGACTCCGAGCGCGACCTTGGCGCGACGCCACCAGTCGGCACAGCCGGACCGGAAGTTCAGGTTGACGACCGCGAGCTGGCGGTGGAAAACGATCTCTGGAAAAAGATGGCTGATTTTGATGCTTTGCCGAGAGAAGAGCAGATCAAACTTCTGGATGAGATCGTCGAACATGACGGCGATATCATCCAAGGAAAATATTTCATCAGCGGTTATGACTTCTTCATCATCAATGAACAGGCCCTGACCGACAGCCAAAAAATCAGCGAAGCACAAGACGCGGCTCAAGAAGCCATCCTGAACGGTTATTACGAGACCGCCGGTTCCGACAGCGAAGCCACGGGCGAATATTTCCACGGCCGCGAAGCCCTGGCCAAGATTATGCGACGCGTCGGCGAGGACCTGATGTCAGAATACAAGATCCATCTCCAACCGCGGCGGGAAATGCTGGGCGAAGTCGCGAAGCGGCTGATCGGGATGTTCCGGCAGCCGGGAAATGAGCATCTACGCGAGATCGTCGGCGCTTTCAAGATCAAAGGCTCGCCCAGTGAACCTGGTGCGACCGAGATCTTCCCGGAAGTAGTCATCTACTCCCGAACAGGCGCGGCGCGCGACCGATCGGGAATGACCGCTGGCCGCCGGAACGCGGAGCAGGTCCTGGCCGCCGTCCTGGAAGCGATCCGCGGCCTGGAAGCAGCGGCCCAACCCGACGCGACGCCGCGGTACAACGCCCGGATCAACGAGCTGGTCTATATCGCCCAATCCGGCGGCGACTTCAAAAAATTTCTCGGCCACTACGGACTGCTGGATAAATACTTCGATCCTAAAACCAACTACGCCTATCGGTACGGTGAACAGCCGTTCGAACCCGCGAGCGAACACCGCGTCTCCGCCGAAGAACACGCTCTGTCCCCTGTCCAGCCCGCTCCACGGGCGACGGAAGAGCAGGTTCGAATCGAACTTGAACGGATAAAAAACGGCGAGTATGACGCGGATCAGTCGCTGGCTGGCGAAAAACCAGCTGTCGCGATGCCGCCGACGCCGCCGGCCGAACCGAACGTCTGGAACCGGATCCGCGGCTGGTTCAAAAAAATCTCTTGAACATCGTCGGGCGCGGAATGATCTGCCGAAACGAAACTGAAACTAATAACCCGGTCCGCGAGGACCGGGTTATTTTTCGATTCGTTGCTGGTCAGGACTTGGAGACCGGACTCAGATCGAGGATCAGGCCGACATTCCGGGCGTGAGCTTCCGTATATCCCCTGGATATGGCCCAGTCGAGAATGCGGATACCGTTGAACTCAGCGACCTTGCGAGAGATCGACTTGACCGCTTCATCCTGGGCCGCGGGAACAAGCTCGCGCTTGACCACTGTCCAAGAAGAGTCGCTCATGGAAAGCCTGGCGTTCTTTGCATCCTTCTTGTCCTCCTTAGCTTCCTCTTTGGCTTCAGCTTTGAGGACGCGGACGCCGAGTTTCTCGAGCTGTTTAACGTTCAAGCCTTTCTTGCCGACGAAACTTTCAGTCATGACGGATTCAATGCGACTCTGCAGTCTTTCGACTTTGCCTTTGTGGCTCACGTCCAAGTCAAAGACCGTGCCGCACTCCCAGCAGGAACCCACATCAGTGAGAGTAAACTGCAATGCCTTGTAATCGCTGGCAACCACGTCGGAGAGAACCGAGACATCGGCGACGAAACCTTCCGGCGGCATGACCGAAACCTCGACACCCCAATCACCGGACGCCTCGAAGATGTAAGGATAGTAAGCCAATGTGCTATCCCAGACCATGTATTCAGGCTCGATGATCCGAAGCTCGGAACCAGTCTTCACCGTGGTCTTACCCGAGACCGCGGCACCGTTGGCGGTAACGATGACCTGGAGGTGTTTGCTGACCAAGTCGCCCGCGACGACCGTGCCGACCGTCGAACCGGCGATCACGTTGGTCTGCGGATCAGTGGCGATAAGCAGCCATTTGCCGGTCTCAAGACCGATGCGGACATTGCCGCTCTCATTGGTCTGACCGACGCTGACCGGCGTACAACTCGCGAGAATAGCGGCGTAGTCTTTCGGACTGCTGCCGATGTTCGAGGCACAGGAGCCGACCGCCTGGCTGAAGAGTGAAATACCAGCATTCGCAATGCCGACTTTGGTGCTACCAGGCTTAGTGCCGGTCTGGACAGTGTGGCGCTCAAAGGAAGCGTCGACTGCGGCCGGGCAGCCGAAGAAATTGGCTGTGCCGTAAACCGCGGGACACTTATCCTGATCGTCAATCACACCATCGTTATCCGCGTCATTGACGTTAATATTCATGATCTCAAGCACCGTGTGCAAAAGACCAGAAGCTGTAACAACCGTACCATCAGCACTCAGCGCGACATTCACATTATGCGGACCATCAACCGTACCTGCGCCGACCGAGTACACAGCGCTCGAACCGGCCGCTGGCAGACGAATCTGCGTGCCGCCGCTCGAACCCTCGCAGAGACCTGGGGCGGAAGAGAATTCCGCACCGGCCACGTCCTTGATGCAGATATGCTGACCGAGCGTACCTTTATTCATCTCAATCATTTTGGTCGAACCGGCGGGCAAGCTGGCATTGATCTTGATCTGCGGCCGCTGATTTTCATCAACCACCGTAATGCTAATTGATGTGGCTGGCGCGATCGGTTGAGTTCCGGCGGGCAAGGTCACTTTGAACGGGTTGCCGTTGAGGCCGATGATGTCGCAAGTGATACTGCCATCCTGATTTACCGAACAATTGGATGAACCACCATCAACCACGACGACCGGGGCGATGGAGTCGCGGGTGACCGTGACCGAGGCCGTGCCGGTGTTGCCGGCAGCATCAGTGGCGGAGCGCGTAATGAGGTTGGCGCCTTCAACCAGCGTGGCCGTGAGATCCGTGGTCTGGGCGATACCATCAACCGTCCAGGCGACGGCGACGCTGCTCTGATTCGTGAGGAGACCGTCAATCGGAGCCGAGATGGCGACGACTGGGGCGATGGAGTCGCGGGTG
>Ga0172379_10000284_pt1 | contig 134224 bp, 116 predicted proteins | sample GrowelOW334metaG_FD_119756 | JGI IMG/M metagenome (GOLD analysis project Ga0172379, IMG submission 119756) | Groundwater microbial communities from an aquifer near a municipal landfill in Southern Ontario, Canada - Groundwater well OW334 metaG | ecosystem: Environmental > Aquatic > Deep... | reverse complement strand
TGGCGGGCAGTTTTAGTGGGGCGCTATCCTCCTAAAAAGTAACGGAGGAGTCTATTAAGGTCAGCTAGGCGCGAATGGAAACCGTGCCGATAGTGTAATGGCATAAGCTGGCTTGACTGTGAGTCGTACATGACAAGCAGACGCGAAAGCGGAGCATAGTGAACTTTTAGTGCGCATTAGAGGCGGCTAAAAATTATCGGATAAAAGCTACCCTGGGGATAACAGGCTGGTTGTGCCTAAGCGTCCATAGCGACGGCACAGTTCGGCACCTCGATGTCGGCTCAACTTATCCCGGAGGTGGAGAAGCTTCCAAGGGTATGGCTGTTCGCCATTTAAAAAGTTACGCGAGCTGGGTTCAGACCGTCGTGAGACAGGTTGGTCTCCTATCTACTGCAGGCGTTTGATTCTTGAGGGGATTTGACTCTAGTACGAGAGGACCGAGTTGAACTGACCTCTGGTGTACCAGCTGTCCTGCCAAGGGCACCGCTGGGTAGCTATGTCGGGAATGGATAAATTCTGAAAGCATCTAAGAATGAAGCCAACCCCAAGATTAGGAATCGTTGAGAGCCCTAGAAGATGACTAGGTTGATAGGCTTTAGGTGTAAGGCGAGTAATCGCTTGAGCCGAGAAGTACTAATTGCTCGATTCTTATTAGGAAATTTAGGAATCACTTCACTTAATAAAATTTCCCGACGCGCGAAAGCGGTCGGGACTCCGACTGAAACGTCGGAGCTGTCCTGCTGAATGAAATCAATATAATTTTTTGGAATATCTTGGGTTGGTCTGGGGGTCGTAGCTCAGTTGGTAGAGCGGCGGACCGAAAATCCGCGCGTCGGAGGTTCGATTCCTTCCGCCCCCATGAAGGAGTGGGAGTAGCTAAGCTGGTACAGCACTCAGCCGTCGCTGAGAGAGTCGCGGGTTCGAGTCCCGTCTCCCACGTTTAATCAACACCAACATTGTTCTTTCACCGGTCATCCACAGAGGATGACCACAACCCAAGGTATTTCAAAAATAAAATAGTAAATTGAATTTTAAGTTCTGGTGATTTGTCGCGAGGGTCACACCCGTTCTCATTCCGAACACGGCAGTTAAGCCTCGTTGAGCCGATGGTAGTCCTATGGGCAAGAGTAGGTAGTCGCCAGAACCTAGAATTTAATTTGGTATACTAATTAGATGAATCAATGGTCCACGAATCGCAAGAGAATTATTTTAATACTCGTTATTTTTGTTTTAGTTGTTCTCATAGGTGCGCCGATTTATTTTTTCTTTCACAAAGCTCCAACTTGTTTTGATAAAATTAAAAATGGAGATGAGACAGGCGTTGATTGTGGTGGTTCGTGCGAGCTTGTCTGTACCACAGAAACCTTGCCTCTACTTTTGAAAGGAGATCCGCAAATCCTCCGAGTGGCCACCAGTACTTATGAAGTGGCACTTCTAATTCAGAATCCAAATGTCTCGGCTGAAATTTTGCGAGCACCCTTCACCATTAGTCTTTATAGTGCGAATTCTCCGCTCCCATTGAAAACTATTGGTGAAGAAACATTTGTCCCAAAAAATTCTTCGTTTGGAATTTTCGAAGGTCCATTTAATTTCCCCGGAGATGTTCCCACCCGAGCTACATTTACTTGGGCAGAAAATGCTCTGATGTGGCAAAAAGATTTAACCCCAACGCCTGATTTGAAGATATCAGACGAAGCACTTTCAAAAACCGATTCAGAACCTCGTCTTGAAGCGACCATAACTAATCCAAACCTTGTTTCAGTGATGAATATTGAGTTAGTGGCGTTTATTTTGGATGAAAATGGAAACATGGTTGGTGCTTCTAAAACTTTTGTAGACAACTTGGATGCTGGGCAATCTGCACCACTTATTTTCACTTGGCCCGCACCATTTCAAGGTAACCCAGCTACTTTTCAGATTATTCCTAGAATTCTTCCGAACAAAAGTTATTTAAAATAATGTTTGCGAATTTTCTCAAGTCTCTTGGAACCAAGGCCAAAATCGATTGGTTTTTGTTTGCTCCGGCTATTTTGATCTCTCTTGCTGGTTTGGTGACCATGGATTCATTTTCTGGTAACCAATATTTTTTCTTTAGGCAAAGTATTTGGATTTTAATCTCAGTTATTGTTTTTTTTGTGGCGAACTTTATTGATTGGAGATTCCTTAGACAAACGAGAGTCCTCGTTTCTATTTTTTTATTTGTAGTATTTATGCTTCTTCTTTTGTTTGTGGTCGGCCATGTGTCTAAAGGTGCTGAAAGCTGGTTCCATTTGGGGTTCTTTGCTTTTCAACCGTCTGATCCAGCCAAATTTGTCACTATTCTTATGTTGGCAAAATATTTTTCTCGTCGACACATTGAGATTGCGAACATAAGACATATTTTGGTTTCTGGAGCATATGCATTCTTTATTTTTATTTTGGTTTTCTTTGAACCAGATTTTGGTGGGGCGGTAATCATTTTCTTGCTTTGGTTAGGTATGCTTTTGGTTTCAGGAATTTCCAAAAAACATTTAGCCATAGTGGCTGGGATTTGTTTGGTAGCCGTCTCCATCCTTTGGCTCTTTGTGTTCGCTCCATATCAAAAAGCACGCATTGTAAACTTTATTCATCCATTTGAAAATATTCACAGTACTGGATACAACGCTTACCAATCTACTATTGCCGTAGGGTCAGGACAAATCATGGGCAAGGGCATAGGGCAGGGAAGCCAATCCAAGCTTCTTTTCTTGCCAGAATTTCAAACAGATTTTATTTTTGCTGCATTTGCTGAAGAGTGGGGATTCATCGGCTCAGTTTTCTTACTAATTCTGTTTGCCATGCTTTTGTTTAGAATTATTGATAATGCTTATCATTCTTCTTCAAACTTCGAAGCTTTGTTTGGTTTAGGTCTCTCAATTCTTTTTGTGATTCATATTTTGATTCACGTAGGGATGAATATTGGGTTTTTGCCGGTTACGGGCATCACTCTACCTTTCATGAGCTATGGTGGTTCGCACCTTGTGACTGAATGGTTCGCCCTAGGTGTTCTCTCAAGTATGAAATTTCATTCCGCGGGCCCAAGAATTATTTCTTAGTTATTTATATGTTTCCAAAGTTTCTCCAACCATTTTTTCTTTGGAGAATTGTTCAGTGACTATTTTATGCAAATTGTTTCCCAGTGTTTCTCGCAAGTTTCTGTCGTTCGTCAGTTTAATTAGAGCATTTGTGAGGGCTTGAATGTTTTCTTTTGGTACTAATATTCCGCAGTCTTCATTTTTAATAATTTCTGGAATACCTCCAACACGACTGGCGATAACTGCTCGACTCGCCATGCCAGCCTCAAGAATCGCATAGGGTAGATTTTCTGAACGAGAAGGAAGAACAAAAATATCAAAACCAAGAAGAAGTGAACGGGCGTTATCAACAAATCCTTTGAAAACAACACTATCAGAAATACCAAGCTGTTGAGCCATATTTTCAAGCTTTTTCTTTTCTTCTCCTTCACCAAGAATCAAAAGTTTACCAGAATTATTTTTTTTGAATTCTTTCCAAGCTTTAAGCAAAATATCTAAACCTTTGATATGGTGCAATTCAGCGATGGTCCCAACAGTAAATTCTGTATCTGTTCTTGGAATTAATTCAAATTTTTCAATCCCATTATGAATGACCGCTAATTTATTTTTAATAAATGGCAACCAAGAAACATCACGTTTAGATTTTTCTGAGACACAGATAGTTTTATGGGAAAGCAAAATGGTATACCAAACTAATTCCATAATAATTATTTTCGATAACCAATTTCTATTCTCATTAAATGCCCAACCGTGCGAGGTAAAAACTATTTTTTTTATTCCAGTCATTCTTCCTGCGAGGTTTCCCATTCCTCCCATCTTTGAACTATTCGTATGAAAAACATCTGGCTTCTCTTTTCTTAAAGTTTTCAGAATAAACAAAAATGATTTGAAATCTTTTATAAATGAAATATCTCGAGTGAGGTCGGGTAGGGGAATCACCCGAATATTTTCCTTTTTTAGTTTTTCTACAAGCAATCCTTCACCACCACAGAGAACTATGACTTCATGGCCAGCTTTTCTAGACCCAACAGCCAAATCGAAAACATAGCGCTGTGCGCCACCAAAATTTGACTTGGTAATCCCATAAAGCACCTTCATATAGCCATTATAGCTATTTTGTGGTAATATGCACTGTACTATGAATTTTTTGGGCAAAAAGGAGTCTCTACTTCTCTTGGGGGGCGACCTGTCCGTATTCGTCCTTTCTTTGTGGCTTTCACTCTTTCTTCGAACCTTCTCAGCACCCAGTCAAGAGTTATTTGCTGTTCACCTTGTCCCGTTTGGAGAACTTTTTATCATTTGGATTTTAGTGTTTTATATCTCTGGTTTATACGAAAGACACATCATCATTCTCTGGTCTAAACTTCCTTCTCGCATCATCACGACCCAATTAGTGAATGCAGGATTGGCTGTACTATTCTTTTATTTCATTCCACTTTTCGGCATCACCCCAAAAACAATTTTGTTTATTTATCTCCTCGTGTCTTCAGTATTAATTTTTCTTTGGAGAGCTTACGGATATTTTTTGGTCAGTGCGGGTCAGTCAGTCAAAGCATTGCTCATCGGCAGTGGGGAAGAGATGAAAGAACTTTTTGAAGAAGTGAATGGTAATCCGCTTCATAGTATTCATTTTGCTTCGTCTGTGGATTTAGACAAAATGGAGGGCAAAGATTTCTTAGACGAAGTGGTTTCCAAAGCTTATTCAGAAGAGGTTTCCCTCATTGCCATAGACTTGGCAAACGAAAAGGTTGAACCCATTTTGCCCCATCTCTATAATCTGATTTTTTCTAAGATTCAATTTATAGATATGCACAAACTCTACGAAGATATTTTCAATCGTGTCCCACTTTCTCTTCTTAAATACAATTGGTTTCTAGAAAATATATCCACATCTTCAAGACAGACTTATGATGCTCTAAAGCGCATTATGGATATTATTATTTCTATTCCTCTTTTGATTGTCCCTATTCTCACTTTTCCATTTGCCTTTTTGGCCATGAAGTTTGAAGATGGTGGACCGATCTTTATTTACCAAGATCGTGTTGGTAAGGGTAATAAAACAGTGAAGATTGTTAAATTCAGAAGCATGAACACAAACGATGGTGGTGAATACAAAGACGGCAAGACGAACCTCAAGGTTACAAAAATCGGAGCTTTTCTTCGTAAAACTAGACTAGATGAATTCCCACAACTTTTAAATGTTATCCGAGGAGATATCTCTCTTATTGGCCCTCGACCAGAACTGCCTCCGCTTGTAAAACTTTATACTAGTGAGATTCCTTATTACAATATTCGTCATCTTATCAAACCCGGTCTCTCGGGTTGGGCACAAATCCATCAAGAAACCGGTCACCCACACCACAGTGAAGCAGTTCTCGAAACCAAGGAAAAACTTTCGTATGACCTTTATTACATAAAAAATCGTTCTTTTCTACTTGATTTAAAAATCGCTTTGCGTACTATAAAGACTCTGATATCCCGAGTGGGTATATAAAGAATGAAATCCAAAAAACACCTCATTATCTCGATTCTCCTTCTCATCGCTTTTGTGGCTTTGGGTTTTTTTCTTGTTCGTGGACAAAAACCAAATTCTAAATTCCCATTCAAGTTCGGTCTTGACCTTGTGGGAGGCACTGAACTTCTCTACAAAGCTGATACCTCAAAGGTAGACAATGTTTCAGATGCAATGAGCAGTTTGAAAGATGTGATTGAGCGTCGAGTAAATATTTTTGGAGTTTCCGAACCACTTGTACAAACAGAACAGGCAGGATTTATTTCTGGGAATCGTGATGACAGATTGATCGTTGAACTTCCGGGGGTGACAGATATAAATCAAGCTATCGCTCTTATCGGGCAAACTCCAATTCTTGAATTTCGTTTACAAAAAGCCAACGCTCCAGAAATTCTCAAAGCCAATCCAAAAGCCACTATTGACGATGTCTTCACCTCAACTGGTCTCACCGGACGATACCTTTCTCATGCGACAGTTGAATTTGATCCAAACACCCAAGCTCCACAGGTTGGTTTGGAATTTAATAATGAAGGTGCAGATTTGTTTTCAAAAATCACTACAGATAACAAAGGCCAAATCCTCGCCATCATTCTCGACGGGCAAGTCCTTTCGGCTCCAGTAATCAGAGATGCGATTACTAATGGAAAGGCCCAAATCACAGGAACTTTCACAGCGGATCAAGCAAAAAGTTTAGTGAAAAATTTGAATTATGGTGCTCTTCCAGTTCCGATCACTCTTTCTAATTCTCAAACTATCGGGGCTTCACTCGGACAATCAGCTTTGGCTTCTGGAGTACGAGCAGGGGAGATTGGTTTTATTGCTCTCGTGATTTTCCTCATTCTTTGGTACAGATTGCCCGGACTCGTGGCTTCCATCGCTCTGGTGTCCTACGTCGTCCTTTCACTTTGGATTTTCAAACTTATTCCTGTGACTCTCACTGCTGCGGGTCTCGCAGGATTTATCTTGTCTATTGGGATGGCCGTGGATGCAAACGTGCTGATTTTTGAACGTACCAAAGAAGAATTAAAGAAGGGTAAAAGTATTTATGATGCTTTGCATGAAGGTTTCTCTCGCGCATGGCTCTCTATTCGTGATTCAAATATTTCTTCAATCATCACTGCAGTCGTACTCTTCTGGCTCGGGACAAGTGCGGTCAAAGGTTTCGCTCTCACTCTCGGTCTTGGAGTGCTGATCAGCATGTTCACAGCTATTTCTGTCTCACGAACATTCTTGTTCGCAATTGCTCCAAATGGAGATTCAGGTTTGAAGAGATTTTTATTCAGTAATGGTTTTCATATAAAATAAAATGTTTGTTGTAAAATACAGAAAAATATTTTTCCTTCTCTCGGCTGTTTTGATCGCACTTTCTGTTTATGGAATTGTGGTTTATGGATTTAACTATTCGATTGATTTCAAAGGAGGAACTTTGACCGAAGTGAAGTACAACCAAAATACTCCGACTCTGGATACTATTAATGCCAACATAGCAAAACTAAACATCGGAGGATTTTCGGTCAGACCTTCTGGGATGAATGATTTTATTATTCGAACAGGCGAACTTTCTCAAGAAGATAAAGCCAGACTTCTTGGAGCCCTCTCACTCCTACCTGGATCAACCTCAAACAATTTAGTTCTCAATACTCCTACAGTAGAAAGGCAAGATACCATCGGCCCAATCGCTGGTGCTGAACTCAAATCCAAAGCGATTAAAGCTATCGCTGTAGTGGTCATCATGATTGTGCTTTTCATCACTTTCGCTTTCCGTAAAGTTTCTCATTTTGATACATCCAAATCTCACAAAAGCGTTCCTTCTTGGAAATACGGCTTGGCCACAGTCATCGCTTTGTTCCATGATGTGCTTATCCCAACAGGAATCTTCGTATTTCTAGGACATTTTAAGGGAATAGAGATTGACCTTCTTTTCGTCACAGGACTCCTCGCGATTCTCGGTTATTCTGTACACGATACAATCGTGGTGTTCGACCGAGTAAGAGAGAATTTGAAAATCAATCGAGATTTGGGTTCAAAAGAAGAATTCGAAGAGACTGTTGGTAAGTCTGTGACCCAAACATTTGGTCGTTCAATCAACACTTCGCTCACCATCTTCATCACCCTTCTCGCTCTCTTCCTCGTAGGCTCTGGTGCCACCAAAGATTTCGCTCTGCTTCTCATCATCGGAGTAATCATCGGAACCTATTCTTCAATCTTCGTCGCTTCTCCTTTGCTTGTGACATTCCAAAAGTGGCAGAAGGATAAATAGGGTGTAGGATTAACACATGCAAACATTTTCAATTCGTAAGGCCTTCAAGGCAGGATGGGAATTATTTAAAAATAATAAAACTGTTTTAATTGTCTCAACTTTCATTATGATGGTTGCTGGTTCTTTTAGCTCATCTCATGAACGTGCTTTTCGAGTGGTCGAATTTTCTTCGATCCTTATTGCTGTAGCTATCTGGATAGTGGTGGTCATTCTCAAAATCGGCTGGACGAAATTATTACTCAAACTTCTTGATGGAGAAGTTACTTCGGTCAAAGAGATGATTCAACATTCAAATTTATTTTGGAAGTATTTAGGTACTAATCTCTTGTATGCATTGATGGTTTCTGTGGGTTTTGTTCTCCTTATTATCCCCGGATTTTATCTGATGCTCAAATACGGTTTCGCTCCAATTATCATTATTGATGAGCATGTTTCTATCCGTGGGGCTTTCAAGAAAAGCGCCGAGATTACTCAAGGGGTAAAGTGGAAACTTCTCGGTCTGATTATTGTGGTGGCCTTAGCCAATATTCTAGGTGCCTGTATCTTCTTTGTAGGGCTGTTTGTATCCATTCCTGTATCATCTTTGGCCTACCTCTCTGTATATAGAAAGTTAATAAACAAAAGCGCTTGACGCTTGGCTAAATATCCGTATACTTATTCCCACGCTCTAACTACGAACAAAACTCGCTCGTTAGGGCGGGCTCTTTGAAATCTTGTTATTTTGAGAACCGCAAGTTCTCTAAAATATTCCAAAAAATGAAACCATCTGTATTTCCTAATAGCAACAAGGGATACAGATATGAGCAGGGTTCAACTCGGTGAACAGATTTGAAAACTTATCGTTTTCTCTTTTGTTCCGTTCAAATCACGAAGTAATTCGGGATTCATAATTAGAGTTTGATCCTAGCTCAGGATGAACGCTGGCGGCGTGGATAAGGCATGCAAGTCAAACGGACACTTTCGCAAGACTGTGTTAGTGGCAGACGAGTTAGTAATACGTAGGAACCTTCCCCCAAGTCAGGAATAACGAGTCGAAAGATTCGCTAATACCTGATAGTCTCTTCGGAGTAAAGAAGCAATTCGCTTGGGACTGGGCCTGCGGGCTATCAGCTTGTTGGTAGGGTAATGGCCTACCAAGGCAATGACGGCTAGGGGAGCTGAGAGGCTGACCCCCAACGATGGGACTGAGACACGGCCCATACACCTACGGGTGGCTGCAGTCAAGAACCTTCCGCAATGGACGAAAGTCTGACGGAGCGACGCCGCGTGATGGATGAAGTCCCTCTGGGACGTAAACATCTTTTATGAGGGAGAAATTTTTGATAGTACCTCAAGAATAAGGGGTTGCTAAACTCGTGCCAGCAGCAGCGGTAATACGAGTGCCCCAAGCGTTATCCGGAATCATTGGGCGTAAAGGGTGTGTAGGTGGTCGTGTTAGTCTCTTGTCAAATTCTTCGGCTCAACCGGGGGTCCGCAAGGGAAACGGCACGACTCGAGGATGTGAGGGGTGAATGGAACTCATGGAGTAGGGGTGAAATCCGTTGATATCATGGGGAACACCGAAAGCGAAGGCAATTCACTGGCGCATTCCTGACACTGAAACACGAAAGCGTGGGTAGCGAACTGGATTAGATACCCAGGTAGTCCACGCCCTAAACGATGTTCATTAGCTTTGGGAGGTATTGACCCCTTCCGAGGCGTAGCTAACGCGTTAAATGAACCGCCTGGGTAGTACGGCCGCAAGGCTAAAACTCAAAGGAATAGACGGGGACTTGCACAAGCAGTGGATTATGCGGTTTAATTCGATGACAAACGAAGAACCTTACCAAGGTTAGAAATCTACGTGAAGACGAGCAGAAACGTTCGTCGTCCGCAAGGACTAGTAGACAGGTGATGCATGGCCGTCGTCAGTTCGTGATTTGAATTGTTCCCTTAAGTGGGGTAACGAACGCAACCCTCGTTGCCAGTTATAAGTGTCTGGCGAGACTGCCCCGGTTTTTGTTTCTGAATTTTTCGGAAATAAAAACCGGGGAGGAAGGCGAGGATGACGCCAGGTCAGCATGTCCCTCTGATACCTTGGGCCACACGCATAATACAATCGCATCTACAACGGGTCGCGACGCCGTAAGGCTGAGCTAATCCTAAGAAAAGGTGCGCCAGTTCGGATTGGGGGCTGAAACTCGACCCCATGAAGCCGGAATTGCTAGTAATCGCGGGTCAGCTATACCGCGGTGAATACGTTCTCAAGTCTTGTACTCACCGCCCGTCAACTCAAGGGAGATGGGAGTACCCGAAGCACATGTTTACATGTCCTACGGTAAGCTCATCGACAGGGAGTAAGTCGTAACAAGGCACGGGTAGCGGAAGCTGCTCGTGGAGTAATTCAATTTGAAAATGTCCGACGAAAGTCGCGACTGATCGAGTCAATATTGTGGATTCCTTAAGGATTCATAATGGATTGTGAGATTCCCAAACTCTCAAGACTTTCTGGAAAGACAGATACGAACGGAACAAAATAGAGAACGATAATCAAAATCCCCGAAAGGGGATTTTGTGTTTGACAAAAAGTTTGATGAGAGTAGTTTGGGGAATAGAATCTTCTTGGAGAACTCATGCTGAAGCTAGTACAAGAAGCATCAACCAATCCTGAAGTTGATGATTGGAATCCCCATGAACATGGTGGCCGAACGAGGGAACAAGTTAAGGCTAATCAACAAGAAGCCATTTTGTTGGTACGAATTGTTATTGGGTCTGCCGTCGTTGGTGGTGTGGGTTGGGCATTGTGGCAGTTTGTGAAGTTTCTGCTTTCTTTTGGGTCTGGTTTCTAACCGGATCCTTTTTTGTTGACAAATTTTGTGAGGAGAGTAGGTTATGAGCAGGTATATGTTCCACCTCAACCGGAGGGTCTGATGACCATTTCCGCGGAAGGTTCAAACCCTTCACCTGACCATGAGATGTCTCTTCTGCAGAGACAGCTGATGGAGAAACGTGACAGGGATGCAGCAGAACGTGCAGCCTACCGGATGGAAAATCTCCGGAACGGGAAAACTACTCACGTCGAATCGCAGAAGTCACACTCGATGCCCGAGAAGAAGAAGTCCAAGAAGGGATTGGTTTTCCTCGGTCTTGTGGTTCTCGCTGCGGTGGGTGCGTGGCTCAAGACCCACGGTTGGTAACCCCCGATGTAATCGTACATTTGTCTCGTCGCTCCGATGTTTTGTCGGAGCGATTTTTTTCTTGTTAAAAAGCCCTATTTTTGATATATTTCTTGCACGCGCGCGTAGCTCAGCTGGTAGAGCAATCGACTGATACTCGGTAGGTCCCAGGTTCGACCCCTGGCGCGCGCACACTTCGACTCGCCTCTGGCGCGCAAGTAAATATGCTCCGTTTTCACAACATAGCCACATACGTAGCCTACCTATCGCATCTTTCGCCTTCCGGTCTTTTTCTTGTCATCGTCGCGAGTGGACATGTTATTCCCATTCCCGAATCAATCACCCTCATTCTTTTGGGATATCTTGCTGCTGTAGGTAAGGGGAAGATTATAATTCTTTTATTTGTTGCCTCTCTTTCTACTCTTCTTGCAGATTTGGTCATGTATGCGATTAGTTTGAGTGGAAGTAAACTCGCATTGTATTTTGAGAAAAAAATAAATATTGATTGGATTGAGAAGTATCGAACCAAAGAAGAAAAACGTCTCTTTTTTCTAGTTTTGGCTTCTCACTTTGTTCCTGGTTGGAGATTTGCCAATCCGATTATCGCAGGAGTGACAAGGATGCCTTGGAGAAAATTTATTCTTTATACTTTTGTCTCTTCACTTATTTATGCTCCATTTTTTATTCTCTCCGGATTCTTCTTCCACAAAGACATCTTGCCTCTGATTTCTACTGTTGAATCCATTAGACATTTGTTGTTTTACCTTCTCATCATCATGACCTTAATCCTCATAGGTATGTTTTTAGAAAAGAACAAGAAAGGTTATAATAATCATCATGCCGAAAAGTAAAATAATCTTAACTATTGGTTTTATTATCGCCCTGTTGCCCTTGCTTGGTTTCCCTCATGGATGGGAATCTTTTTTTGAGATTGTTGGCGGACTTTCGATTGTCCTCTTGTCCGTGCTTATCTCCATAGACAGACGGCTATCTTTGAAAGCCAAAATGCAAAAACGCCAAGCTCGAAAACAAGTTTTGGCCAATGTTGAAGCAGAGGACACAATGATGAATAACATCCCAGAAAACCAATGAAAAAAGTGTTCGTTGGTGTTTTTGTTTTATGCGCTCTTGTTTTTTTTCTCCCTTTTTTCTTTCAAACTTCATATAGTTCGCTTTTAAATAAAGATTCAAAAAATGAATCAGCCTTGGCCAACTCTGCACCAGTTTTTGTGGCCACTCATTTAGAAACTCCCAATCCTGTGAAAGCGGTTTATATGACCGCGTGCGTGGCGGGCACTCCATCTTGGAGAAATAGCATAAAAAAGATGATAGACGAAACGGAACTTAACTCAGTGGTAATAGATATCAAGGATTATAGTGGCACAATTTCTATTGTGGATCCAACCCTTCAAGGAAATGATGTCTCAGGATGTAGGGTGAAAGATATGGCCGACTTTATTGCCGAGCTTCACAAAAATAATATTTATACGATTGGTCGTATTACTGTTTTTCAGGATCCATATTATTCGAAACTCCATCCGAATTTGGCTGTGAGAAAAAAAAGTGATGGAGGAGTTTGGAAAGACCACAAAGGACTTTCTTTTATTGATGTGGGAGCAAAACCGTATTGGGATTATATTGTAAATCTTTCAAAAAAATCTTACGCTCTCGGATTTGATGAATTAAATTTTGATTATATTCGCTATCCTTCGGATGGGAACATGGAGGACACACATTATACTTGGACCATTGGTACTTCAACCAAACCTGAAATGCTCAAGACCTTCTTCTCATATCTTCATGATGAGTTAAAAACTGTCGGGGTGAAAACATCCGCAGATTTGTTTGGGATGAATACTACGGCCAAAGATGATTTGGGTATTGGGCAAGTTTTAGAAAACACTTTACCTTATTTTGATTTTGTTGATCCGATGGTTTATCCGTCGCACTATCCACCGACTTGGAATGGTTTCAAAAATCCTGCCGATCATCCATACGAAGTAGTGAAGCTTTCTATGCAAGGAGGTATAGACAAGACTCTCGCACTCGCTTCTTCAACTCCCGGACTTGATCCAAAAATAACTGTTCAAAAACTTCGACCATGGTTACAAGATTTTGATCTTGGGGCAACCTATGGAGTTCCAGAAGTTCGCGCTCAAATAAAAGCTACTTATGATGTTGGATTAACTTCGTGGATGGTGTGGGACGCTGGGAACACTTACACAGTTGGAGCATTTTTACCTAAGTAAAAGGCCACCGGTGTTTTGGTGGCCTAACTAGCAGGTGGTCGAACAACGTAGGTTCATCTGTCGGTGGATGATGACCAAACATTGTTCGGTCCACGGAATGCCCTCGCGTTCCGTGCAGATAAACCACGGATACTTCATCTCAGACAGAGTCTCGTTCATATCGTGAATCATCTGGCTTGTGAAGTCTGGATGATGATACACTCGAACCCTATCGAGCCATCGCAAGGATTTGATCAACAGAAGATGGTTTGGATTGTCAGTGTTAGTGCAGAACAACCCAACCATTCCGTCCCATTCATCCTTGGATGGTTTGTTCGGCACCACGTGGTGCTGTGGGCAGGACATGGTGTGTACCTCCAAAGTGGTGGGTGGGGCGTGTGTGCTTCCTTTGCCTATCGTATCTTTTTCAAATTTTATGTCAACCTTTTTCTCTGTATGTTGTATAATAAAACAAATGGCACTCGACAGGATCACATATTTTGCTCAAACTGATGCGAGGAATAAGCTTACTCCTTTCGGCATAAAATCAAGCGACCGCTCCAAACATGTTTATGTAATAGGCAAGACGGGCATGGGCAAATCTACGCTTCTTGAAAACATGGCCATTCAAGATATTCAAAATGGCGAAGGGGTGGTTTTCATCGATCCACACGGGGGCACTGCTGAAAAGCTTCTGGATTATGTACCTGAAAATAGAATCAAAGATGTGGTTTATTTCGCTCCATTTGATATGGAGCATCCAGTTTCTTTCAATATTATGGAAGATGTTGGTGCAGACAAGAGGCATTTGGTGGTGAATGGTCTCATGTCTATTTTTGAAAAGATTTGGGAAGATGCTTGGAGCGCTCGCATGGCTTACATTCTTCAAAATACTTTGCTCGCTCTACTTGAATTTCCGGGAGCTACACTTCTCGCTGTAAACAGGATGTATGCAGATAAAGAATTCAGAAAGCAAGTAGTAGACAATGTGACGGACATTTCAGTCAAAAGTTTTTGGGTAGATGAATATGCGAAGTATACGGACAAATATGCACAAGAAGCTACACCAGCTATTCAAAACAAAATCGGACAATTCGCCGGCAACCCTTTGATTAGAAATATTATTGGTCAAAGTAAATCATCATTCGATCTTCGCAAGATAATGGACGAAAGGAAGATTCTGATTGTGAACTTGTCCAAAGGTCGAGTTGGAGAGGGGAATGCGAGACTTCTCGGTTCAATGCTTATTACCAAAATTTATTTGGCTGCGATGAGTCGTGCAGACGAGAATGCGACTACTCTGGCCAAACTTCCAAATTTTTATTTGTATGTAGATGAATTCCAATCTTTCGCAGATAAATCTTTCGCAGATATTCTGTCCGAAGCGCGCAAATATAAACTCAATTTAACCATTGCGCACCAATACATCGAACAAATGGAAGAAGAGGTTCGAGATGCTGTTTTTGGGAACGTCGGTACGATGATTGTTTTTAGAGTCGGAGCATATGATGCTGAAGTTTTGGAGAAAGAATTTCTCCCGACTTTCACCCAAGAAGATTTGGTTAATCTTGGTCTAAGACAGATATATTTGAAGTTAATGATTGATAGTGTGACCTCTCAGCCATTTTCAGCAACGACTCTCCCCCCAATTAAATTACCGGATATCTCTTATGCAAAGGAAATAATCGAAAATACCCGCAAGGTTTATTCTCGTCCGAAAGCTGTGGTTGAGAAGGAGATTACCGATTGGCACGCACCATCAAAAAACGAAATGTCTCAAGCCAGCAGACCATTTCAACCAAGAGAACGATATGAACCCCAGCATCATGCCCCAAAACCAATAGATATTAGAAGAAAGGAATACAAACCAGAACTACAAATCAAGAAAGAACTACCCCCACTTACCCCAAGTGATGATTTTAAGCCACTCAGGGCCATTTCTCTTGATGATTTAAAAAAAACAAATAACAATCAACGCGAACCAAGCAAACAAAATGTTTCTGATTTGAAAAGCGCTCTTTCAAATATTATTAAGACACCAAATAAACCGGAAACAAAACCGATCCAAAAACCCGAACCAAAAAAAGAATTTAAACAAGAAACGAAGAATGGACCCTCTGCAGAAGAATTAAAAGCCTTACTTGAAACCGACTAAGAATCATAATATAATTGGATTATCTTATGATATCCAAGCGTATTCTCGTATTCTCTACTGCCTACCTACCATATATTGGTGGGGCAGAGATTGCTATAAAAGAAATCACTGATCGTATGCCGGATTGTGAATTCGATCTTATTACAGCCAAGATGAGAGGAAATTTACCTCGAAATGAAATTGTGGGGGCAGTAAATGTTCACCGAGTCGGTGTGGGAGTTCCGTTTATAGATAAACTCATCATGCCGTTCCTTGGAGTTTTTAAGGTTTGGAAACTTCAGCGTAAATACAGATATGATGGTTTTTGGTGCATGATGGTGACCTTTGCATCCGGTTCTGCATATATCGTGAATGTTTTTCGTCGATTATTTGGTATGAAAAATATTCCTATAGTTCTTACTCTTCAGGAGGGTGATTCAGAAGAACATTTGAGGAAACGTTGGGGTGGACTCATTAATCTTTCATGGAAATTAGCTTTACCTCGTACGACGGTTTTGACTACTATTAGTACTTATTTGCTCAATAGAGCCAAAGAGCTCGGGTACAAAGGTCGAGCTGAAATAATTCCTAATGGTGTAAATTTTGAACTTTTTAATACTCCTGTATCTTTGGATGCAATACAAAAAGCCAAAGAGAAAATGAACAAAAGGGAGGATGACATATTTCTTATTACCACCTCAAGGTTGGTCAAAAAGAACGCTATTGCGGATGTGATAAAATCCCTAAAACTTTTACCAGAATCAGTAAAGTTTGCCGTGCTTGGAGTTGGTCCACTTGAATCAGAATTAAAATCTCTCTCAAAAAAATTAAATCTTGAGAATCGCGTGAAGTTTCTTGGTTTTGTGGATCACAAACAAGCTCCAGCGTACTTGCAAGCCTCTGATATTTTTATTCGCCCATCTTTGTCTGAAGGAATGGGAAATTCGTTCATTGAAGCTATGGCTGCAGGTTTACCTGTGATAGCAACTCCGGTCGGAGGTATTACTGATTTTGTTTCCGATTCTAAAACCGGATTGTTTTGCAAGGTGAATAATCCAGAAAGCATCGCAGAGCAAGTGAAGAAACTTATGAATGATAAAAATCTTCGAGAAACTTTGGTTTCCAACGCGCGCCCGATGGTGAAAGAAAAATACGATTGGAATTTGATTGCTGATGAAATGAAAAGCAAAGTTTTCGAGACACTTTAAGTTATCAAAAAACCCGCCCGAACTTAATGTTCGGAGCGGGCGAGTCACTCAACGAGTTGGTTAGAAATCAGATAACCTTACACCCAAGACGTTTTGCAACCTCCACCATCACCCGTGCTTTCTCACGTTGGGCATTAATGTGTTCAGGGGTGCGGTTCTCCTTCCACGGAGTTGACCATCCGCCGAAGAATGAATCGATTCTCACACCCATGTTTGCGATGAGAAGGATAGAGAGCAGATCAAGCCCCCATGTTGCAGGCTTGCCTGTGATTTCCTCACACACTCTTAGACCTTCCTCGAGCCTTGGTACGAGCTTCTGCAAAATATCTGAACGAAAAGCTTGGTAACCAAGTGGAAACGTTTGGTTGTACGTGGCGAGGACGGTCATCTGTCCGACGGGCGACAGGAAATCACTAAAGTCCAAAATCTTGCGCTGGACTTCTCTCATAGACGGACGAAGCTCACCTTCGACCCAATAGTAGACCGGGAGGAAGACTGCCCCAACGTCCGAGTGTTCCATGCAGTCCACGATCTCGAGAATCTTCCAAGGATCGTGTTCCTGGGCATCGAGACGAATGACTGCATCACTTTCAAAAGTTATCGCAGCATTGTATCCGTCGACAAGAGTCTTTGCGAGACCCATGTTGACCTCGTGTTTAATTGCACACGAGAAGAAATCAGTCATGTTTGCTCCGTCGTCGAGATAGTAATGACGAAGAGAAACATCACGTTTCCACAATGCTGCACGTACTCGCATTATCTTTTTCTGAAACCCGCTAATCATAGCGATTGGTTCTTTGTAGACCGGAGTAATCGCGGTCACGCACTTGATGTTCGGCATTGGCCCATTTGGCTGAGGTGAGAACGAATTCCTTTCTGACAATAGCTTGTTTAAACGAGTTTGTCAATAATCTTCAATTTTTTCTTTGGTCCAAATATGCTAAAGTTTGAATATGAGAATTCTTATTACTACTGGTTTTTCGGGCAAAGACGTTGGTGGACCGGCTCAATACGGACCAAAACTCTCTGAACAGTTTCAAAAGTTAGGTCACGAAGTTCGAATTCAAACTTATGAATTTGAGAAGAAATTACCAATTTTTATTTCCCATCTTTATTTCCTTTTGAGATGTTTACCAAATGTTGCTTGGGCAGACAGAGTGATTGCTTTGGATACATACACCATAGGAGTACCGTCGGTGATGGCCGCGAGACTGTTTAGGAGAAAAATTATTATTCGTATCGGTGGCGATTTTCTTTGGGAGTCTTATACAAATCGTACGAGTGAGAAAATTACTCTTACGGATTTTAATCTTAATACACCAGCTCTTAATTTTAAAGAAAAGATAATTCGCATTTTCACAAAATATTTAACTCACAAAGCCGACGTTTTGGCTTTCAACAGTGATTGGCAGAGAAAAATATGGGAGAAAACTTATAATATTAATCCAAACAAAACGAGGGTAGTGAGGAATTTTATTCCACCCTCTGAACAAGGCGAAGAAACCGAAGAAAAAAGTTTTGTTTGGGCCGGTAGAGAGATGCCTTTAAAGAATCTTGACATGCTTCGTCGAGTCGCTGAAAAAATAAAACTTTCTCGTCCAGAACTTCGTTTGGATTTGATTATGAATGTATCAAGGCAAGAAGTTTTGAACAAAGTTCGCAAAGCTCATGTTGTGATTCTCCCATCTATCTCAGATGTTTCCCCAAATTTTATTCTTGAAGGCGCTTCTTTTGGTAAACCGTTTATTATGACCAAGGAGACTAGTTTTGCTGAAATTCTTCCTCGAGGAGGAATATTTATAAATCCCAAAGATGAAAATGAGTTAGAGAAAGCCATGCTCTCAATGTTAGACAAAAACGAATACGAAAAATTCAAACATGCACTTTTTTCTGAATACAAATCACGTAGTTGGCAAAACGTGGCTGAAGATTTTCTAAAATTATGATCAAAGTATTAGACATTGGTTATGATAGGAAAACATTTGAGCAGGGCAGTGCCGTGGAAGCTCGAATGATAGAATATGGGAAACTCTTCGAAGAGCTCCATCTTATAATTTTTGCCAAAAAATCTCTCGGGTTTAAAGAAAAACGGATCGCCCCAAATGTTTGGGTTTATCCGACTAACTCTATTTCACGTTGGTTCTATGTGTTTGATGCAGCACGATTGGGCAAAAGAATTGTTTTTGATAAAAAGTTTGTTCGTGGCGAATCAGTTATTACTGCTCAAGATCCTTTTGAGACAGGGTTGGTGGGTTTAAAAATCAAGCGCAAATGGCGTATTCCTCTTCATATTCAACTTCATACAGATCCGTTTTCGCCATTTTTTAATGGTTTTATTAATTTTCTTCGCAAACGTATTGCCCACAAAGTTTTGAAGAATACTAATGCAGTTCGTACAGTGAGTGATTCTCTAGCCAAGAGGGTTGAGAATGAATTTTCTATTTCTAAAAATAAAATTAAAACTCTTCCGATTTATGTTGACCGAGCACGCATAGAAAATGCCAAGGTCTCGTTTGATTTGCATGCTCGTTTTGGTTGGCATTTTATTTTGCTCGCTGTTTCGCGTTTGTCTGAAGAAAAGAATCTATCTATGGCCCTAGAGGTTCTAAAAAAACTTTTAACATTCTTCCCAAATACGGGTTTGGTAATTGTTGGTTCTGGACCAGAAGAAAATAAACTCAAATCCCTTTCAAAAAATTTAGGCTTAGATTCAAATGTGGCTTTTGTTGGTTGGCAAGAAGATATTGGCTCGTATTATAAAACAGCAAACCTGTTTATTCAGACTTCTAATTTTGAAGGATATGGTCTGTCCCTTGTTGAAGCAGGGATTTCTGGTTTACCAATCGTGACCACAGATGTGGGCATAGCCAAGGATTTGGATAATGGCAAGGATGCATATATTTGCCCAGTCGGAGACAGTGAGTATATGTTTAAAGCGGTTTATGATCTTGTCGAAAACAATTCAAAAAGGGAAAACTTGAAACTGAACATAATGAAGACATTGGAATCAAAATTACTTTCTAAAGAAAATTACATGCAGGAATACAAAGATATGCTTGAAAATGCCTCAAAATTGGGTTAAAATCTTGTTTAACAAATGAAATACAAGCGTGTTTTAGTCACAGGCACAGCGGGGTTTATTGGTTTTCACTTGGCAAAGAGACTTCTTAAAGAGGGTGTTGTTGTCATTGGTATGGACAGTATAAATGATTATTATGATGTAGAGGTCAAAAATAGGCGTAATAAAATTTTAGAAAAAGACTCCAACTATCATTTCTACAAAACGAACATTGCTGAATATGGGAAACTCTCTAAAGTCATAGAGAAAGAAAAACCAGAGGCAATTATTCACCTCGCAGCCCAAGCAGGAGTTCGACATTCTCTTATAAACCCTTGGATTTATGCAGAATCAAACTATCTAGGTGCTTTGAATATTTTTGAAGCTGCTCGAAGATACAACATCAAGAGGGTTCTATTCGCTTCATCAGGCGCTGTGTATGGGAATAATACAGAGATGCCTTTCGCAGTTGAACATCGAACCGATCATCCAATTTCTATTTATGGGGCGACCAAGAAAGCTAATGAACTTCTGGCCCATTCGTATCATCATCTTTTTGGTACAGAGATGGGGGGAATGAGGTTTTTTACTGTTTATGGACAATATGGTCGTCCAGACCTCGCTCTTTTTAAATTTATAAGAAACATTCTTCGTGATGAACCGATTGACGTGTACAACAAAGGTCAAATGACCAGAACCTTTACTCATGTAGACGATGTGGTTGATGGGATCATAGCCCTACTCAATAAAAAGGATTTAAAATACGAAATTTATAATTTCTCCGGCAAGGATTCAATCACCCTTTCTGATTTTATAGATTTAATAGGAAAACATGTTGGCAAACAGGCAGAAAAACGTTTTCTTCCTATGCAAGCAGGGGATATTCCCGTGGCCCTAGTAGACATAAGTAAAGCTCAAAAAGATCTCGACTATAATCCAAAGGTTTCTATAGAAGAAGGCGTGAAAGATTTTGCTGAATGGTTTTTAAAGAATAAGGAGTGGTTGCTCGCTCTCAAGGACTCCTAAAGAGATTTTAATCTTCTCAAAAAACTACGGAAACCAGACAGTGCAAAAACAAAAGTAGTTTGGTCTTTTATATTATCCATAGTAATTCGTTTGAGAATATAAGGATTAGTATCTTTAGTATTCATGCCCTCGATGGTAGTTATCGCCCACTTAAATCCAGCTTTTTTAACTCCACCCAAAACGTCTTGATTAAAGTCTTCAGGTTGCCCGTTGGGATAACAGAAAACATTTGAAATCTCCCCTATATTTTGTTCAAGTAAATTTTTTGAGCCCTTGATTTCATTAAAAAGTCTGAGAGTGTTTACTTTGCTTAAAATCGGGTGACTTTGTGTATGAGCACCGAATTTCATTCCAGCGTTTTGCATTTCTTTTATCATTTCGAGAGAGAGGGGAGCATAAACAGAATTAGAACCAACGAAGTTGTCTAATTTTTTTTGATGTTGATTTTCGAGTCTAATTAATTCGAGGTTCCTACTTTCATCAACATGAGTTTTAAGACCCTGTCTTATCTTTGCGTCGTCCTTTAATCCCAAGAATTCAAGTCTGTCTGTCCACAAAGGAGTTTTTTCTAGAATAAAATTTGTGGGTAAAAAGAAAGTAGCGGTTAAATTGTGTTGTTTTAAAATTGGAAATGCATAATCATAAAAATTTTTATATCCATCATCAAAAGTGATCGCCAATGAATACGGAGGAAGAGTCCCGTTTTTTAATTTTTCTAAGGCCTTATCCAAATCTAAAACGTTGTAATGTTTTTTTAAATAATCTAATTCCATTGAAAATACCTCTGGGGCGATGAATTTACCCCTATAGTTATACATACCCGATTCACTCTTTGGGGCCACTCCGTGGTATAAAAGAATGGTCAAAGACCCTCTATTTAGGCGTCTAAAAAGCCCAAAAAGGCCCATGGTGGAGAGTATCTGAATGACTAAGCTTTTGACCATAATACCTGTATAATACCCTAAATGAGGCTACTTATCTGCACCCAGAAGATAGACCGAAATGATCCTATACTAGGTTTTTTCCATTTGTGGGTAGAAGAATTTTCCAAATACTATGAACAGGTGTCTGTGATTTGCTTAGAAAAAGGTGATTTTAATCTTCCCAAAAACGTCTCGGTTTACTCGCTCGGCAAAGAATCCGGCAAATCAATAATCAAATATGTCTATAATTTTTATCATTTAATATTTAAATTAAGAAAAAATTACGACTCGGTTTTTGTTCACATGAATCCGGAGTATGTTTGTTTGGGAGGATTAGTTTGGAAGTTTTTTAATAAAAAAATTGGTCTTTGGTATACTCATCGAGAAATAAATTTGAAACTTAGAATAGCTGAAATGTTTTCAGATACAATTTTTACCGCTTCAAAAGAAAGCTTTAAATTACCAAGTCGAAAATTACAAGTTGTTGGGCACGGCATTGATACAAAAAAATTTCCGATCTTAATTTCTGATTTTTCCTTGCCCTTGAGCATTCTTCATTTGGGTCGAATCACTAAGATAAAAAATATTGAAGTTATCGCTCAGGTCACGAAGAATTTAATAGATAATAGAATAAATATTAAAGAGCTTCGTTTAGTTGGTACCCCCATTACAAATGAAGATAAAGAATATAAAAAATTTTTACAAAATTTGTTTGGGAAATTAAATATCTCTAATTTAGTGAATTGGGATGAATCAAATTCAGATAAAGACACGTTTAGTGTCTCAACCGTCTCTATAAATTCTGCACCGGATGGCGGAATGGATAAAGCTGTTTTGGCTTCTCTGGCTGTAGAAAAGCCTACTTTTGTTTCTAATCAGGCTTTTAAAAATGTCTTCAGCGAATATTGGGAGATGTTTTCTTATCCATACAAAGATTCAAATCTTTTGACAAAGAAAATAGAAAACTTCATTAATTTAAATATAGAAGAAAAGACTAAAATTTTATCAATCTTGGGCAATAAGATTAGAACGGAGTATGGTGTAGAGGTTTTAATAAAGAAAATAGTTTCTATATTAAAATGATAAAAAAATATAAAACAATACTTCGTTTTTATTTTGAGAAAATCAAAACTTTTTGGAAAACCTATTTTGTTAAAGACGAACTTTATTTAATTAGAGAGAAATTTAAAATGGATAACACATTGTTTGATTTAAGATACGATTATCCCCTTAGTTCAGAAAGTATTGTTGTTGATTTCGGTGGGTATAAAGGAGAATGGGCACAGAAAATATGGGGAAAATATAAGTGTCATATATATATCTTTGAACCTTTGAGTGAGTTTTTTGAGCAAATGAAAGAGAAATTTCGAGACAATCCTAAAATTCATTTATATAATTTTGGAATTTCTGATACGGATGGTACAGAGTTAATAAGTATTGACGGTGTTTCTTCCAGTCAATTTGTGGGCAATAGAAAAATAAAAGTGAAATTTAGAAATGTTGATAAGGTCTTTAAAGAACTAGGTTTAACTAAAATTAATTTATTAAAATTGAACATCGAAGGAGGAGAATTCAAGGTTTTACCCAAAATGATAGAAGCGGGTCTAATTGATAAATGTGATGATTTACAGGTTCAGTTTCACCGTTTTTACCCAAATTCAGAAAAATTAAGAGAAGAGATAAGATCAAAACTTTTAGAGACACATCAATTAACATACGACTACCCGTTCTTTTTTGAAAATTACAGAAAAATATGAAAACAATTTGTTTTTTTGGAATTTATGATAGGGAGTATCCAAGAAACAAAGTTATTATTGACGGTTTTATAGAAAATGGATACAAGATTGTTCATTGCAATATAAACCCAAAGATTTATAAAGGTTTGAAAAAATATTGGTTACTAATAAAAGAAAGCAGAAAAATTAAAAATCAAAACTTTGATTTTATTTGGGTTGCTTTCCCCGGTCATACATGTGTTTGGTTAGCCAAAATTCTTTTCTTAAACACAAGATTAGTTTTTGATGTTTTTATTTCACAATACGCTTCAAATGTTATTGATAGAAAAGTTTATAAACCCCATAGTTTTAATGCTTATAAAAGCTATTTCCTTGATTGGTATAGTGTGAATTTAGCTGATGTGGTTGTGATTGATGCAAATGAACATATAAAAGCGTTTGTCAGAAATTATGGTTTGAAAAAAGAAAAAACGATTAGAATTTTTCTTAGTTCGGCTCTCACACCAGTGGAAAAACCAAAAAATACAAATGAAAGAAAAGAGTTCATTGTTCATTTTCACGGCACTTTTATCGGTCTTCATGGTGTGGAATATATTATTCAAGCAGCCAAATTCCTAGAGAATGAGAAGCGCATTGTTTTTAAAATGATTGGTTCCGGCCAGCTTTTGGAAACAATGAAAAATTTGACTAAGGATTTGAAACTTACAAATATAGAATTTTTGGGTCGAATACCAGAATATAAAAATGTCCTTGAAAGAATAAATGATTGTGATATTCTTCTCGGAGCATTTGGTACAACTGAAAGAGGTAAATGGGTTATTATGAATAAGATTTTCGAGGGCATGGTTTATGGCAAGGCTATAATCTCAGCAGATACCCCAGCCATGCGCGAATTATTTACAAATCGAGAAAATGTTTTGCTTGTTAAGGCAGGCGATGCACGAGACCTTTCAGATAAAATTTTGGAATTAGAAAGAGACGAAAATTTAAAAGAAAAAATTGGTTTGGGAGCTTTGAATCTTTTTAAACAAAGCCTTGCTCCCAAAATGCTAATAGAAAAGTTTTTAGTTGATTTAAACAAAATTAAATGAAACTTATTGGAATTTTAAGAATTAAAGACCAAATAAAAGTAATCGACGAGTGTCTGTCGAAGCTTTCAGATATTGTTGATGAATTAATCATTATTGATAATGGTTCAACGGATGGAACTCTTGAAGCTTATAAAAAATATCCAAAAATTAAAAAAATTCTTCATACTATTGGATACGACGAGGGGAGAGACAAGATAATGCTTTTAGAAGAGGCAAAAAAAAATAATCCAGATTGGATTATTTGGATAGATGGAGATGAAATTTTTGAAAAGCATTTCTCTCGAGATGTGGTTGAGAGGTATATGAATTCAAAATATAACCGCATTACATTCAGAATGTGTAATTTCTGGCTCTCCAAAGATCAGTGTAGGTATGATGATCAATATTATCTTTATAATCTTCATCCCCAAAGGAGCATGTGGAGGAACGCCCCAAATGCGTATTTTAGAAACAAAAAACTTCACAATGGAGATATTATGGGTGTGTTTGGGGAAACCTTTATTTCTCCTTTTAGGCTAAAGCATTATGGTTATGTGGATAGAGCAGAGATGCAGATGAAGCTCGAACGATATCTCGAGAATGATCAAAGTGGAGACCGAGATTATGCAAGATTTATTAATCCAAATTTACCGAGCAAAACTTATAAGTATCGTGAGTATGAAAATGTGTTTCTAAACTACATGTTTATCTTATTCTATAAATATCTTTGCAATGCATTATGGCTAATAGAAAGAGCAAGGCTAAAAATTTTTAACAAATAATATGAGACCTTGGGAACATTTTTTTAAAGACAAGATTACTCAGCTTTTTAATCAAGGTGGAGTGATAATTGATGTAGGAGGAGGATTAAGGGTTATCAAGGAAAAAGGCAATCGTTATGATTCAAGCCGAGAATGGATTAGACCTTTGATTAAAAAGACCGATTATAAGATTTTAGATATTGTGAACACCTATCATCCTGACATTGTCGGAGATATTCAGCACCTGTCTTTTGAGAATAATTCGGTTGATGCTGTGATTTGTATAGCCGTTCTTCAACATGTTGAACGTCCTCACGATGCTTTGAATGAAATTTATCGTGTCCTCAAACCCGGCGGGCACGTCTTTCTCTATGTGCCTTTCTTGTATTATTATCATGGTCAGTCGGGTTATTATAAGGATTATTGGAGATTTACCGAAGATAGTCTGCGTCTCATTTCAAAACAATTTGCAAAATTTGAAATTGTTCATGTAAGGGGGGCTATAGAGACGTGGATAAAATTATCGCCATTAGGGAGATGGGGATTTATGAATAACTTGGCTTATCTTTTTGATAAGATATCGGGCAAGATCAAGACCAAACAAGTGAGTGGTTATAATATATTTCTCACAAAATAATGAAAAAAATTATTTATATAGCTAATATTCGACTTCCGACGGAGAAAGCTCATGGTATTCAAGTTATGAAATCTTGTGAAGCATTCGCAGATGCTGGGATTAATGTAGAGCTCTGGATTCCCGGGAGAAAAACACCTATTAAAGAAAATCCTTTTGATTTCTATTCTGTTCGTCGAAATTTTGTTATTAAAAAATTAAATAGTTTTGATGCATCAAACTTTAGATTTCAGACGTTTTTTTTCTTGCTTAAACTTATTTTTACCAAAGTACCAAAAGATTCTCTCGTTTATACTCGTAGTGTTGAGATAGCTTGGTTTATGAGTAAGAGGGGATATAAAACAACTTATGAATCTCATCTTTGGCCAGAAAATAAGCAAGTACTTCATATTTATCTCTTAAACACCGTTTCATTTATTGTCTGTAATTCAAAAGGGACTGAGGCTGAATATCTAAAAAGGGGATTCAAAAACACACTGTCTGTTCCAAATGGGGTTGATTTGGGTATGTTTCGTGCTGAAGAAAATACCAAAGAATTAAGAAGAGGGCTCGATCTTCCCGAAGACCGAACTATCATTATGTATACAGGTCACTTGTATTCATGGAAAGGAGTAGATGTGGTCGTCGAAGCAGCAAAAGAAATAAAGGATGATTCCCGCTACTTTTTTGTATTCGTTGGAGGGACAGACAAGGATCTTATTCGATATAGAAAAATTAAGGAGAACGAAAATCTTTATAATGCGGTTTTTGTTGGATATAAGGAACAAAAAGAAATACCGAAGTATCTTGCATGTGCCGACGTACTTCTCTTGCCGAATGTGCCAATTTCTGAAGAATCAGAACGTTATACCTCTCCAATTAAAGTATTTGAATATATGGCAAGCGGGAAACCTATTGTGGCCTCAAATATGTCTTCAATTCTAGAGATTTTGAATGAAAAGAATTCTATCCTTGTGAATCCCTCTGATGTCACAGATCTTATTAGGGGGATAAATAAAGCCTCCGGAGATCAAGCACATACTAAAGAGATTACTCACGAAGCTCTAAAGAATGTTCAAAATTATACCTGGACAAAAAGGGCAGAGAAAATTCTTCAATTTTTAAATAAATAATTTTTAAATTCTTTAGAAAATCTCCAAAAAATAATCGCTATACATTTGATTTTTAAATAGATTGTAGGAGCATTTAATAAAACAAACATAATATTTGTGCCAATGTTCGAGGATGATCTTCTGGAGAAAAATCTTGTCCAAAATGACCAAGCTTTTTCTCCAGTATGCTCTTTACTATAGACTACGGCCTCATAGCTCATAACCAGATTGAATCCAGCCCGTTTAGCTTTTATAGAAAAATTTAAATCAGCAGCATGGTGAGGTAACAAAAAGGTAAATTTTTTAACTTTTCTAAATACTTCTACAGGAATAAGGATACCTCGTGTAGTTAACTCATCAACCTCGCTGTTTACTTTTAAAAAAGAATTAAAAGATAATTGAGGAAAGTTAAATTTTGTCCAATCGATTTTTCTTCCCGGATCCTGAATCAAATTTTGATTATAGAAATTTTTTACTAAAGAACCAACCAAAGCTCGGTTATTTGACTCGCTGGCTTCTATAAGTTTCTCTAAATAATTTTGATCAACTTCTGTATCATTATTAATTATTAAAATAAAATCCTTTTCTTTAACTCTCGGTAATATATTTTTTAGTCCTTCATTTAATGATTTAGCCCACCACCAATTTCCTGACCCGCGTATAATTTCGATTTGGGGATATAAACTTTTGATTTCCTTACTTGAGTTGTCGGTCGAACCATCATCTACGACGGTGATAGTGAAATCTTTGAATGTTTGTTTATACAGAGTCGAAAGACATTCAAGCGTGAGTTGTTTTCTATTAAAAAACGGTATGAGTATATGAATCATTTTGATTTTTTTATATATACTACCAAACAGTCTCCAATGCCAAACAAATCTATAATGCGATTAAAAATAGTAATAAATATTACTATCAAATTTAAAATCAATCGTTTGAAAGTGAACATTTTTTTACTCCTTACTTCTTGCTCTTTACTTCCACCTGCTTTCTTACCCACCCAATAAGGATTTTTCAAGCCAATTTTAGTAGGGTGTCTAACTGCTTCAAGTTGGTGTAGAGACCAAGCAGTCGGAGTAACCGTTTTAATTTTTGTAATTTTCAGATCATTATTTTCCAACAGAGTTTTAATGGATTTCTTAGTGAAAACTTGTTGATGATATGGGATATGCCAATTAATCCAAATTCTCCCAAATATTTTTCTATACAAGCTATTTGCATTTGGAGTACTAAGTATTATTATCCCACTGTCTTTCAGAAAATATTTTGTTTTTGAAAGGAGGCTATCAAGATCAATTATATGTTCAATGAGCTGATTGGCTGTTATCAAGTCAAAAAACGAAGGCTCAAAGCTTGCATTTTCTATTGTCCCTATATGTATATTCAAATCAAGCTTTTTTGCAATAGAACGAATGTTTTCATCAGCCTCTATCCCGTATGCATCATAGCAAAGAGCCCTAAGTTGCATAAGGGAACGTCCATCACCACAACCAACCTCGAGGACCTTCCCAGAGCCTTTGGGGAGCATATTTTGAATACGATGATTACCTATGAGCCAGTTTTTTAATCTTGAAGTAATGCCTAATTCTGGCTGAAAATCAGTTTTTATTTTTTCGGCATTAACATCTGCGTATGGGTAATAATTCGTATAAAGTGGCCCGATATCTTTTTTGGTAAGTGGGGGATTTGTTTGGTATAAACCACAATTTGAACAATGAAAAACATCAAAATAATCCGGATATCCGTAGCGAGTATCAAAAAGATTTTTGAAAACTACAGTAATTTCTTGTCCGCAAACTTTGCAAGGAATCATAAATTTTTTTTGTGCCACTCAACCATTCGTTTTATTCCTTCTTTTATGTTTATCTTTGGTTCCCAACCTAAATCATTCTTAATCTTTGAAATATCAAAGTAAAAACTACCCAGTTCGAATTTAACTAAATTATCAGGGAAGGGAACAAGTTCAAGGTTTCCAGAGCCGCATTCTCCGATTATCATTTTTGAAATCTCAACAAGTTTTAATCCAATCCCAGAACCAACATTATAAGTTGCATTTCTAATAGGTGATTTGATTAAACTTAAAATAGCCTCAACAACATCATCGATATAAATCAAATCTTTAGTATCTTCCCCATAGCCGTTAACCTTGAATGTTTCTCCACGGAGAGCTATTTGGATAAATTTTTCTATAATACTAACAGTTGACTTCCCGTTCAAACTTGGTCCGTATACTTGTGATAGTCGAATGACAATAGATTCGAGATTGTAGGCCTGATTATAAATTGAACAATATTTTTCTGCTGTGAATTTGTGCACCCCATACATAGATATAGGATTTTGAGAATAATCTTCTGCAACGGGTAAATATTTTGTGTCAACTTTTCCAAACTGCATTCGGCTACCAATGAAGATGTATTTTGAATTTGGATTGATATTTTTTCTTGCTTCTAAAATATTTATTTGCCCTTTAAGGTTAACTTCCAAATCAAGATAAGGATCGAATTGTCCTAGAGGTTGGATAATAGAAGCTAGATTTACAATAATATCTTTATCTTTAATTTTTGATTCTACATCCGCATAATTTGTGACATCGCCTTCGGTTGAAACATCAAATCCATCTTCTTTTAATCTTTTTTGAAGGTGAAGACCAATAAATCCATTTCCGCCAAGTATCAAAATTTTATTTTTCATATTTTTAGTAGTGAGTTAGAGTATTTTTTTTGTTTTCAAAATATCTTTGTTTGTCTCTATAATACTCCCAATCTATACCATTTCTCTCAAAAACAACAAAAGGTATATCACCATAATATGATGCCCAAGCCCCGTATGTGCTGTTTGAACCTATAATAATGTCAGTTTTGGATAAAGTAAATAAATCTTCTGCTTCATTACCTTCAGGTAGAACAATATTCAATCCAGAGAAGATTGGTTGATTAATTTCACCATCTGAACAAATTACAAAAACAGTCTCGTCTATTTTTTTATTTGAATCTATTAAATATTCGTTCAAGATTTGTTTAATTTCAGATTGTTCAAAAAAATATTTTCCGTTGTGCCACTTTTTATAATCTGTTTGTCTAATATGCACACCAATAATATGTTTATACCTGAGTCTTAGGGGTGAAAGCAGAGAGTCTATTTTCACCAGGATAGAGTTTTTAGGTTTAAAATATTCTATAATCTCTTTTCGATATTTTTGTAAACCAATCGGATTGCGAAACAGCCACCCGCTCGTATAAACGGTTTCGGAGGAATTATTGTCTATCCATTGGATTAATTCCTCCTGTTTTTGGTTGATTGGTTTTGAAGGCGGTAGATAAAATGGGTTAACCCTATCATCCACTAAAATTTTACTTTTATTAATAGTCTGCATTAAAGTTGTAAATTTTTCGTAAGGACCAAGCATTCTATACCAATGTTGTTTATATAAAAAATCAAAGAAAAAAAATCTAATTAACGAATTTTTTGGAGTAGCAATATTAAAAAATTTTGTGTATCTAAAAAAGGAATAATTTTCTAAAACATAGTTCTTCTCTAATGAATAAGCATAAAGACTTGTAAAATTCCAAAGTTGATTCGCAAGTCTTCCACCACCTTCATGATCCAAGATGACTATTCTCTTTTTCATTTATTGAATTTTCTTTAATTTATTCAAAATTCTTTTTCTAAATGTTTTTTCTTTGCTAGATCTTTGTTCACCAATCTCACATTGTTTGAGATATGTTGGGATGTGTTCTTCGAGTGTGTGTTTAGGAGTCCATCCTAAAGTTCTAATCTTGCTTGCATCAGTTGAATATCGCAAATCCTGTCCTGGTCGATTAGGAACAAATTCAAAGAAATCTTCTGGTTTGTCCATAGCTTTCAAAATTGTTTTCACTACCTCAAGATTCGTGTGTTCTTCGTTGGTGGAAACATTGTATATTTCATTGTCTTTGCCTTTCTCCATAATCAATAAAATGGCTTCACAATTATCTTCAACCTGTATCCATTCGCGTTTATAAGAACCGTCGCCGTGCATTTTCATTTTCTGGCTCTTGTTTGTGGTTTTTATGGTATGGGGAATTAGTTTCTCTGCTTGTTGTCCATAACCATAGTTATTACCAGACCTGCACATTCTATATTTAATTCCGTGGCTTCTACTCCATCCAAACACAAGCTGATCCGCCGCCGCTTTGGTAGCAGAATACGGGCTCGATGGACGCAACCTGTTTTCTTCTGTGGCACGACCTTCGAGGATATCTCCGTATACCTCATCAGTAGAAATATGAATCAAAACAGGTCTTTTTTCCATATCTACTTTTCTAATGAGCTCGAGAAGATTATAAACACCACCCACATTACTTTTAAAAAAACTTGAATTGTCCTTTAATGAATTATCAACATGCGACTCTGCGGCGAAATTAACAAGATAAGAAATATTTTGTGGTAATTCTTTCAAATCACATATATCTTTTCGTATAAATTCGTAACTGGGATTTTGGTCAAAATTCAAATCGGTTCGGGCTGCATATGTCATCTTGTCTACATTAATCACATGATAGCCACGTCTTAAAAGCAATTCAATAAAATTTGAACCAATAAAACCAAGTCCGCCAGTTACTAAAATTCTTTTTTTGTTGCTCATTTGTTTATTAATAATCTTAACTCGTAATTTTTCTCTCAGCACTGTCCGTATAAGAGGGAGCACATCTTGGCGTAGTGTTTTAAAAACACTTGGGCGAGTCAATGTACCTTCTCTAAAATTTGGAATTATTTTAATAATTTTTTTCATATTAGTGTATATTTCTTTGATATATTCATCATAGATATACTTTTTTTCGGGAGAGGGAAGGGTATAGTCAAAAGATGTTGTAGGACCATTTGGGAAAAAAGTAGACTCTGGGTAATAAAAATTAAATAAGGAAAAGTGAAAACAAACAAGTGGAACATCCATTACAAAAATTTTCCCATTTCGGTTCTCAACAGTTCTGCGATAATTTTTTATATTCCAAGGAGCTACATCTACACCGAGATTTTCTGAAACCTTTATTCCAACAAATTTCTCTGCGAAAAAGTCCAAATATTTTTGATCTCCAAGCCGTCCTGGTTCTTCAAGATGGTAGCACCACGCATTGCATTCTTTTCTCCACCAGTCTAAACACAATCTGCCATTTTTATCATTTCTAAAAACAATCATTCCTGCATTATATTTACCAACAATTTCTTCTTTATTCTTTTTACCCTCTGGTAATCGATGAGGAAACAATAGAACTGAATAGTCTTTTATCTCATTAAAAATTGATTCGGGTGAAGCGTAGAAATATATATCGCTATCCAAATACATAAGCGTCTCTATGTTGGGGTACTTGTTAAAAATGAAATTAGCAACGGAAGGCTTTAGTGTCCAACTATATTCGCGCAAAGTTCTGGTTTCCTTGGCTTCGAGTAATTCAGTATCCTCGACATCTTTGAGATGAACAAGAGTGACGTTTTCGAGGTTTAGTTTCTCAAGTATTTTGTATGTAATTTCCTCGTCCAAACACAGAATCCATAAATGAAAATCATTCGGGCAGTGCTTTATCAGAGAAGAATGCAAAGCCAAGCCGCTGGCTAAAAATTTTTTATCAAAAACGGTATAGATGTTATAAGGCTTGTTCATTTTTTCTAGCAAATAGATAGTAGTTGTTTTTCAATAAGGGGATTTTCTCATGATACAAAATTTGATATCCACGCATAAAATCTGTGAGCATTTCAGAATAAGGTGTAGAAGAAGATTTTTGCTGATGTGCGAGAAGTAGAAGTCGAGCACCAAAGAATGAGGAATCACCAACATATCGTATTGAATATTTTGATGATTCGCTCAATGCCCAGGTACTTATAAAAATATCAGGCTGTTCAAAAGACATGTTTTCCAATACTTTTTTGTCCAAAGGTATGATGTTGATTTTCCCGGGCTTGATTGTATCCTTCGTGTTAAGTAACAGATTAACTTTTTCATATCCAAATACAGCGGTTAAATATAGAGCTTGAATAAAGGAGAAAATCGGCAGATCAATAATTGTATATGTAGCCGAGGGGTTAATTTTTAAGAAAATTCTTGCCAAGTTTCCATAGCCTCCTCCCCATTCAACAATATTATTAGTTTTCTCTAGATCGACATCAGCCTTCTCGGAGAATTTAATTAAATGACATAGATGATGAATGGAGTTGTGAGAGGTTTTATAGTCAAAATCAGTAAGAGTGGGGTGTCCAACAGGGGATTCTTTTAATAACTGCGAAAGAGTGTTTTTGTTTAATCTTTCTTCTAGATATTTGATCTCATATTCTTGTTGTTCGCCACCATAATCCATAAACATGGCCATGCGTATAATACGATTGTTTAGGAACGAATAGTTGAAGTTATTAAGGAAGTTTCTTTCGATTTCTTGCTCGTTTTGTTTCCACATTGGAACAAGATAATCAGAATAATCCTCTTTGTTTTTCATATATGCTGAATACAACGCTCTATATTTCTCCAAAGCAGAGTAAAATTTATTTTTTGATGACCAATCAAAAAGATAAACAAACTTTGAAATTAAGCGATAATAGTTTCGACGATTTAAATGTTTGACGATAATCATAGCTTTTTAAAATGAAATAAACCAACTCCATGACTTTTGTTTTGATCATAGATGTCAGAAAAAACATTTTTATAAATATATTTTTCCTCTATTAATTGAAGAGGTTTAAATAACTTTAATATATGTTCTCTGGTAAATGATCGATGAGCATTAAAATATATTTTACTTTTATCTGCATCAATTGGTACAGAAATATAAAGATTCCCCTGTAAAGCGAGGACTCTTTTTAATTCTTTAATGGCTTTTTCTGAGCCAAATTGATCAAGGTTGTCACCAAATCGTCCCAAGCCTATATGTTCTATTACACAAATTGAGCTAATTGAGGGAAGTTCATTATCTTTGTAGGGTAAAGAAGTAATATTACCGTCTCTAAAAGAAAACCCAGGCATAGACAGATTAACAGGTCGTATATCTACCATTGTTGTCGGAACGAATTGTGAAATAATTCCAACAAAGCCAGTTTCAGATCCAACATCTACATGGTGTTTTGGTTTATTTTCAAAAATTTTCTTTGCACACCAAGCATCTTGAAAAAAATATATTGGATCAACCAAAGTTTCGTCAGTTTTTTCATAAATCATTGGTTTTAAATCTTTTGTTGTTAAGGAAAAATCATGGTTTTCCTTTAGTAACTTATAATTTTTTAAATCAATAAAAAATGCACGTATTAAAAACAATTTTTTTATAAAACCCACTTTATTTTTTAAAACTCTAGAGATTAAAACTATAATTTTAACTCCAAATTTTTTTTTGATACTGTTTTTAATTTGAATACTCATGTTATTTTTTTATATAAACAACCATAATACTGTGTCCAATAATATGTTCAGAGATACTGCGGATTGCCACATTAATCATTCGGTTACCAAAATATTTGAGAAAAGGAATCCAACCGAGATTCTTTCTGTTTAATTTTTCTTTAAATTTATTCTTAGCTACAGAAATAGCAAACCCAGCGTGATATGACTGTAGGGGCTCCAAATGAACACCCTCTACTTCAAGAGGAAAAAAAAGAGGGAGTTTAATAAGAGAGTTGATATTCCACATACCCATATGGTGAGGGGGCATATTGAGATAAATATCTTCTCCAGTTTTGTAAAGTACGGAATCATTATTTGGTACACAGATGACGAGTTTACCCCCGGGTTTTAAACATTCAATTGAATTTTGGATAAATTTTCCAACATTTGCTATATGTTCAACGACTTGAAATGAGCAAACTACATCAAATTCACCTTTGTGGTTTTTTGCGTATTCTTCTATAGATTCATTAAGGATTTTTATTCCCTTTTCTTCACCCTTTTTTACCGCTTTTTCATTTAACTCTAAACCTACACAATTTATACCCTTAGTTCTAACTTTTTCAAGAAATTCTCCTTGTCCACAACCTATTTCAAGTAAATTTTTTACTTGCCCCAGTTCTTGAAAAGTTTTTTCGTGTTCCCATTTCCAATCCATATAATACCAAGGATATTTCTGAAGTTGTTCGTAGAATTCACTATTCCCAGCCAGTGTGAATGGATAATAAAACTGGTATCCAGAATCAAGACATTCATAAATGCTAGCTTCTCCCAAATCCTTGAAATATTCAGAAACATCTACATTCAGTTGTGTTTTATAGTTTTCAATAATATTTTTAATAGAAATATCTTTCACCTTGCGAATGTTTGTTGAACCAGTGAGTGGAGAGTGAATGTTCATATTATTTTTTGATGATATAGGCTACGCCCCCAATGCTCGTACGTACAGTATCTGACGATTTATTCTTAGAAAGAAAATCGTGTACGGCTTTTGAACATCCTTCCCAAGTATAATAATCGTCTATAATAATAATCCCTCCCGGAACTACATATTTATATAATCCGTTTAAGCATTGTATCGTTGAATCGTACCAATCTCCATCGAGACGTAAAATAGCTATATTAGTCTCAGGTTTAAAGTTTTTAAGTGAGTCCTTAAACCAGCCTTTGATGAGTTTGTACTTTTTAGCTTTCGACTTATTCATGGCTTGTTCCGCATATTTCATCTCCGCTGTGCAGTTATCAAAGTAAATCTTTGAAGTTTTATCATTTTGCCATGCTTGAGCCGCATATCCGTCGATTTCTGTGGCAGGAGGTAACCCCTCAAAACTATCAAAAAGATAGTATTCTCTGTCTTGACCAAGTACTTCTGCCAAAGCGGCACTCATACCTCCACGCCATACACCACATTCAACTATTGAACCTTTAATCCTATTAAATGATTTAGCTAACCGTAAATTCTCTATAAATGTATTATTTGAAATCATAGAGTATTCACGGTATTTGTCTCGAAGATTTTTGAAAAATATACGTTCGTGGGTAGTTTTAGGGAACTCAATAATGATTTTAATAATATTTTTAGTGCGACGAGAAAGTTTCTTAAGAATATAATCCTTTATTCTTCTGTTTAAAGAAAGTTTTGACATAAACATGGATTCAAAAACAAATCTATCTGCATCAACATTGGGTTTAATTTTTTTAGGATGAATAATCGGCAAAATATTTTCAGTTTGTTGATTTGCGTAGTGACTCTCATTAGACATATTAAAAGTTGCTTGTGATCCGAAACCAATATTTTTTATTAGGTTAACATTTGGAATAATAGCGTATCCCCCATGAGACCACATTGCATAGACCCACTCATAGTCCCAAGTTTTCCATTCACCATAATATTCTTTTCTGAAAGTATCTAACCAAACCTTCTGTGTATCCTCTTCTTTGGTTATTTGTGCGATTTTATTTGTATCTCGAAATTCTGGAAAACTTTTTAATTTTGAATCAAAATATTTCCATGCTCTTTTCCATGTAGCCCAACCCCATGAACTTGGATAAATAGAGAAGTAGTAGCTCGCATTGTTGTCTGTGCCGCGTTTGGTTCCAAATTGGAAATTATTTCCGCTGATGTGCATGATTCGTTCATCATTTTTGTATTTGATTAGCATCTCCTCAACGAATGGCCAAAAGCTTGGGTCTGGTAAACAATCATCTTCAAGAACAATACCTTGTTCAACATTTTCAAAGAACCAATTCAAAGCTTGTGTTGGACCAGAATGTATACCCTGAATCCCAGCGTTTTCTTCAAGGAACATGGTTTTCACATCACAATCCCAATCAACTTGTTTGATAATATCGCGTGTAGCTTGACACAAAATATCTTCGCCAGGTTTTGTTTCGCGTGGTCCATCTACAAAAAAGAAAAGTTGCTTTGGTTTAATTTTTCTTACAGCTTTAAAAACTTCCTGTGTAATATTTGCTCGATTAAAAGCCATGATAAGAATAGGAGTTTGGAATGATTCGATCATGTGAGTTTAAGTATTTTTTTTAGCTTACCTTTCAAGCCCTCATTCCTTTGAAAAAAGAAAGAAGAGGTAAATATGTCAGCAACAGTATTTGGTTTTATGGTCTCAGGATGAATTAAAGGGAAGTGGATATCTTCTGTTTTTAATCCAGAAATTTTTTTATCTGGTTTTTTGGTGTGTGTTGCTTCTGGGCCAAAACCTTCGTTAGAAACAAGATTTACATTTGGAATTATTGCCAAACCATTGTTTGACCAAACAGCATAGAGCCACTGATAGTCCCAAATATCACTTCTTTTACCACCATACACCTTATCGAATATTTCAAGCCAATACTTTTGGACAGATTTATCCTTGAAAATATTTTGTATATTATTATTTGTTTTAAATTCCGGCAAACCTTCAATTGCAAAGTCAAAATGTTTCCAAGCTCTTTTCCATGTGGCCCAACCCCATGTGTGTGGGTAAATAGAGAAATAGTAGCTAGCTTCACCACGTTTCTGCCCAAACTGAAAATTGTTACCACTTATTACCATAATTCTCTCGTTATTTCTATAATCTTCTAGAAGTTCTTGAGTATATCTAAAAAAAGATTGAGTGGGTATACAATCATCTTCCAGAATTATTCCTTCTTCCACATTTTCAAAGAACCATGAGATGGCCTGCATTGGAGCAATACCACAACCTAAATTATTTTCGTGAAATAGAGTTTTTACTTCGCATTTCCAGTTGACCTGCTTAATGATATCTTTGGTGACTTCACACAGTTTGTCTTCACCGAATTTGGTCTCTCTAGGTCCATCAACAGAGAAAAATAATTGCTTTGGTTCAATTTTTTTAATTTCATTAAATACTTTCTGTGTAATGTTTGGACGATTGAAAGCTATAAGAAGAATGGGAACATTGTATTGGTTTTCTTTCATATTTTGTTTTCTTTTATAGACCAATCTTGTTCAAGAGTAAAATGTAAATTACCTCGCTCAATTGGTTTATTAGTATTATGAAAATCACCACTTTTTACTTCAAATATTCCAAGGTTTTTAATATAATCTTCTACAACGTCTCCACTGAATAAATTTGCCGAAAGATGATACAAGCCTGGATTTAGAGGAAATTTTTGTTTTATTTCGCACATTATAGTCCCTTTTGGAGGAGCTGTGTTTGTGTCTTGATTGGTCATTCTACCCCAGTTTAAGGCAAGTGGAGTTCCGTCGTCAGCAGATATTTGTGAGCCGATATGAAGATTTTTTACCGGTTTCCCATCAACTGTTTCGTATCCAAAACAAAATGTATAGTGCCCTCCAGTTTCTAGAACCTCAACTTTTTTCCCATTACTTTCAACATAAAAAGAAACCAGTTTTACATTTCCTTTTCCTTTGCGGTCTTTTCGTTTGCTAAGAGCAGTACCTTCTTGCGTCAATGGATTGTGCCCCAAATAAAAAGCTACAACTTCATCAGTATTCCCAATCTTTTTTATCTTGCCATTTTCTAAAAGTATAGTTTTTTGACACAAGCTTTGAATAGCACTCATGTTGTGGCTTACGAAAAGGACTGTGCGTCCTTCGGTTTGTGCCACTTCATCCATTTTACCTAGACATTTTTTTTGAAATTCTGCATCACCAACAGCGAGCACTTCGTCCACGATGAGGATATCCGGCTCCATATGGGCGGCTACAGAGAAAGCAAGTCGAACATACATTCCAGATGAATATCTTTTTACTGGTGTGTCTAGAAATTTTTCGACTCCAGAGAATTTCACAATATCATCAAACTTTTTGGCCATTTCTTTTCTAGACATACCCAGAATCGCACCATTAAGGAAAATATTTTCTCGACCAGTGAGTTCAGGATGAAAACCTGTGCCCACTTCAAGGAGTGAAGCTACTCGACCTCGAAGAATAACTTCGCCTGTAGTTGGAGGAGTAATTTTCGATAAAATTTTTAAGAGGGTAGATTTGCCGGCACCGTTTGCTCCAATGATTCCAATTGCTTCACCTTTGTGCACTGTGAAGTTTACGTCTTTAAGGGCCCAAAATTCTTCCTTTGTTTCTCGACCCAAAATTGTTTTAGCTTTGTGTTTAAGAAACTTAAAAGGATTTTTGAAAACTCCGGCTATGACATCACGTAGAGCCACATAGCCTCCACGCTGATGAGTAATGTCATATCTTTTGGACAAATCTTTGACTTCAATAATAGGTGTAGTATGAGTCATAAAGTTATACTATGTCAGCGAAATATCTTTCGGTTTTTTTGAAAAAATATACCCCGACAATCATAAGGATCAAAACAGTAATGAAAGAAATGAAAAGTAGTAGCCAATTAATAGGCTCTGTTCCGAGCAGAGCTCCTCGTGCGGCCTTGATCACTCCAGTCATCGGGTTTGCAGCCAAGATCCAAGACCATTTGCCCGCGATGCTTGAAGGATAAATAACAGGGGTGAGAAAAAGAAGGATTTGAATAAAGTAGGGAAGGATATAGCGCACATCGCGATACTTCACATTGATCGAAGCGAGGAAAAGTCCGCCACCAACCGCAGCAAGAAAGGTAATTAAAAGGAGAAGAGGCAAAATTAGAAAACCAATCAAATGGGGTGTGAAATGAAAATAAAACATGAGAATTACAAGCATCACACCTGCCACAGCAAAATCTATTAGTTCGGTAACAACAGCTGAAAGGGGAAGAATAAGTCTCGGAAAATAAACTTTAGTAATAATAGATTGATTAGAGATTAAAGTATTTGAAGTACTAGAAAGTGCGCTAGAGAAAAATTGCCAAAAAAGAAGACCAGTGTAAACGAAAATCGGATAGGGGATATTGTCCGAAGGGACTTTCAAAAGATTACCGAAGAAAACGCTAAACACAATCATGGTCATGAAAGGTTGAAAGACAGCCCATGCGACACCAATCGCTGTTTGTTTGTATCTAACTTTTAGGTCTCTCCATGTAAAGAAATAAAGAAGTTCTTTATATTGCCATATTTCACGAATATCAGCCCAGCTGAACATTTTTTTCGGTCGAATGATGGTGACTTGGTCGTGCATATTAATTTATGAATTCTACCATTTGTTTATCTTCCTCACGATTTTTTGTTTGAAGGATTGATACGAGCTGACAGCTTCTTTCTCAAGTTCGGGGGAGACGAGACGGAGAATTTCTTTGCCCAGAATTCTGTATTGCCCTCCAACTTTGTTCGCTCGAATCAAACCCTTTTTCAGCATGCGTTTAATAGTGCTCTCGCTTATACGAAGAACATCTTTGGTCTCATCGGTCGTATAAACCGCAAGTGGTTTAATCTCTTGCATATAATTGAGTCTATTATACCAAGGTGTCAAAAGGTGTCAATAGGTATCTATAATTAATTGCATAAACAAAAACCGCTTAGATACTGTTCGTATATAAGCGGTCATCCTAGTGCTAGCGGTGTGTTTTACGAGCTATTTGCTCGGCAATCCAGCGATAGGTAATTCCAAGTGATTCAACCAAGTCACGTTTTGGTTCCCAGCCGAGCTTCTCTCGAGCCAGATCATTGTTCGCATGCCGGATAGTACCTCCGGTCGGTCCGGGAATGTGTTTGACCACGAATTCTTTCCCAGAGATCGAACGAACGATGTCGACCATTTGGTTGATGGTAATGGTCTTGGAATCATCTGGACCGATGTTAACTGGGCCTTGGAAGTCTGAGTTCATCAGTGCTTCAACGCCATCGAGAAGATCTTCAATGAAAATGAACGGACGAAGCTGTTCACCGTCACCCCAAATTTCCACTTCACCATCAGAAAGAGCAACCTTGCGACAAATTGCAGCAGGGAATTTCTCTCGGCCACCTTCATATGTACCATCAGGGCCGAAGCAGTTGTGGAATCGTGCGATACGCACTTCCACACCGTAATTCCGAGCGTAAGCTTGGTAAAGCTTTTCGCTCATGAGCTTTTCCCAACCATAGGCTGAAGGAGGATTGGCCGGGTAGGCTTCATCTTCACGACCGACAATATTGTCCTGATAACAGCAGACTGAAGATGAGTAGAAAATCCTCCCAACCCCAATCTTGGCTACCTGACGAAGAATGTTGCAGTTGATGGCGAACGAATTAGACAAAATCTCCGCATCGTTCGTCCCTGTGAAAACGAAACCTGCTCCACCCATGTCAGCGCCGAGTTGATAAACCCGGTCATATTTCTCGCGGATGAAATGCTTGCTTTCAGCAGCATCGAGAACCATAAACAATTTTGCTGGTGATTCCTCGAATCGTGGCTTATGCTTGTCGACTCCGGTTACATCCCAACCTTCCGCCAAAAGGCGTTTTACCAGGTTGTGTCCGATGAACCCCCCAGCGCCGATCACGAGTGCATTCCTTGGAGTATCCACTGTTTCCTCACGCGTATGTGGTTTTAGAACTTAGGCCTGTCCTGTTCGAACTATACCACATCCTGTTTTACAAAACAGCTTAAGGGCTTTAGCTCATTCTTAATGAGTTTTGATTATTTTTAAACCACTCATATGTTTTTTCAAGACCATAATCTAGAGAAATAGAATGTTTCCATCCCAAATCATTAATTTTTTTTACATCCAAAAGTTTGCGAGGGGTGCCGTCTGGTTTAGTAGGATCCCAAATGATTTTACCTTTATAACCCACAATCTTCCGTATTTTTTCTGTTAACTCCTTTATAGATATATCTTCACCTGTCCCGATGTTTATAATGTTTGGTTCATGATAGTTGTTCATGAGGAAAAAACAGGCGCTGGCCAAATCGTCTACATGTAGGAATTCTCGTTTAGCTGAACCTGTACCCCACATAGTAATTTCAGGCAAGTTTTGTTCTTTGGCTTCATGAAATTTTCGTATAAGTGCGGGCAAAACATGAGAGTTTTCTGGATGAAAGTTATCATTCGGTCCATACAAATTTGTTGGCATAACAGAAATAAAATTGTCACCATATTGACGATTGTAAGATTGACACATGATGATGCCGGCAATCTTTGAAATGGCATACGGAGCATTTGTAGGTTCGAGCTCGCTTGTGAGGAGGTGCTCTTCACGCATTGGTTGGGGAGCGAGCCGAGGATAAATGCATGAACTACCTAAAAACAAAAGTTTTTTTACTTTATGAACATGAGCAGAATGAATGATATTTGTCTCAACTACTAAATTTTCATGTATAAATTTTGCCGGATAATTATTATTTGCATAGATTCCTCCAACTCGAGCAGCAGCGATAAAAACATATTCAGGTTTTACTTTAGCGAAAAACTTTTCAACAGCCATTTGATTCAGCAGGTCTAATTCCTCTCTAGTACACATGATTAGATTAGTGTAACCTTCTGTTTCAAGTTTGCGCCTAATAGCTGAACCAACGAGTCCACGATGCCCAAAAATGACGATTTTCGCGTCTTTTTTCATAGTGCAGTGATACTATCACTTTTTACTCTCTTTTTTCAAATCTGATTCAACCATCAATCTTACTAATTCTTTAAATTTGATTTTTGGCTTCCAACCTAATATTTTCTTAGCTTTGGAATAATCTCCACGAAGCTCATCAACTTCAGCCGGACGGAAATACTTCGGGTCTATTTCTATAATGGTTTTACCAGTTTCCTTATCAATCCCTTTTTTTTTCAAACCTTTACCTTTCCAAATAATTTTCATACCTAAAATTTTTCCTGTTTCTTCAACAAATTCGCGGACAGTGTGTGATTCATTGGTAGCCAAAACAAAATCATCCGGTTTGTTTGCTTGAAGCATAAGCCACATCCCATAAACGAAATCTCTAGCATGACCCCAATCTCGCTTTGCATCTAAATTTCCCAGAAAAAGTTTCTTTTCTTTGCCTAACTTAATTCGTGCTAGCCCGCGAGTGATTTTTCTGGTGACGAAAGTTTCCCCTCGTCTTTCTGATTCATGATTGAAAAGAATCCCGTTCGAAGCGAACATCCCATAACTTTCTCGATAATTTCTAGTCATCCAATAAGCAAAGACCTTGGCCACTCCGTACGGAGAGCGGGGATGAAAGGCACTAGTTTCCCTGAGCGGAATTTCCACTGCTTTACCAAACATTTCACTCGATGAAGCTTGATAAAATTTTGTTTTGTTCAAACCAACTTCTCTCATCGCATCCAAAATTCGTAGTGTCCCGAGTCCTGTGACATCCGCTGTATATTCAGGCATATCAAAACTTACTCGCACATGACTCTGTGCTCCGAGATGATAGATTTCATTTGGTTTAATTTTGCTCAAAAGTCTGTTCAAATTGCTTGAGTCTGAAAGATCTCCAAAGTGCAAAAATAGTTTCCGATTCTTTCTATGTGGTTCTGTATAGATGTGTTCTATTCTATTAGTATTGAAATTACTAGATCGTCGTATGAGGCCATGAACTTCGTAACCCTTTTCGAGAAGAAGTTCAGCTAGATATGAGCCGTCTTGCCCAGTGATTCCCGTAATAAAGGCTTTTTTCATATTTTTTCCCTTTTTGGGTTATGCTAGTATAATGCCAATGAATAAAAATATTCTCAAGTGGGTGATTTGGAGCGGACTCTTTCTTGTTTTGTTTGTTCCATTCTTAGTAGATGGCTCATTGTTCTTTCCTTTTATTACTACCAAGGCTTTTGTGTGGAGAACTATAGTTGAAATCATTTTTGGTGCGTGGATTGTTCTCGCTTTGATTGATCCGGAATATAGAATAAAAAAATCCATCATTCTATATTCGTTAATTATTTTCACTGTAGCCATAGGTCTAGCCGATTTTTTTGGAGTGGCCCCAATAAAAAGTTTTTGGTCGAATTATGAGCGCATGGAAGGGTATATCTCTATCCTTCACTTGGGCGCGTTCTTTTTAGTTATCTCTTCAGTCTTTAAAGAGATAGATTGGAGAAGATGGTTCAATACTTCGCTCGTAGCTTCTTTCTTGATGGTGATTTACGGGTTTTTTCAACTCGCCGGTGTCTTAGAAGTTCACCAAGGCGGGACTCGTGTAGATGGGACGCTCGGAAATTCAGCGTACTTGGCTGTTTATATGCTTTTCAATATTTTCTTTGCTTTCATTTTGTTTATTAGAGAAAAGAAAGGCTCACTGCCCCAATGGATTTATGGAGCGATGATTGTATTGCAGCCAGTTATTTTGTATTACACCGCGACTCGTGGAGCCATCTTGGGTTTATTAGGCGGATTTTTGATAATAGCCATTTTAAATATTCGTAACCAAGAATCAGAAAAAATTAAAAAGGTTTCTATTGTTGGGATTGTTTTGTTTGTGGTCATAGTCTCAAGTTTCTTGTTAGCACGAAATACAAAGTTTGTTCAATCAAGTGATGTGCTCTCAAGATTTTCAGAGATTAGTCTTTCAGAAATAAAGACCGAGGGCCGTTCTTTCGTTTGGCCCATGGCTATAAAGGGTGTTCTTGAAAGACCGATTCTCGGTTGGGGACAGGATAATTTTAATTATGTTTTCAATGAACATTACAATCCGGCGATGTACAGGCTCGAGCCATGGTTTGATCGAGCACATAATATTTTCCTTGATTGGGCGATTGCTGGGGGAATACTCGGGCTTCTCGCTTATCTCTCTTTATATGTTGCTTTGCTCATTTCTATTTGGAGAAAAGATAAGAGCTTCACTCATCTTGAGAGATCAGTCTTGACTGGATTAATCTCCGCTTATTTCTTCCACAACCTATTTGTTTTCGATCATCTCATTAGTTATATTCTTTTTGTTTCACTTTTGGCTTATATGCACAGTCGAACAGCATCGGTTAGTACAAGCGAAAGAAAAGAAATAAACCCAAGTACTGTTGTTTATGCTTCATTAGTTGTTGTTGTCGGTCTCTTGGCCACTATCTATGTGGTGAATGTGAAGCCGTATCTAGCCAACCGAAATCTTATTTATGCACTTCAAGCCATTCAAGGTGATACTACTGAAAAACAAAAAGTACCTGAATATTTGAGTGTCGCATACAACGGTTCTCGTCTTGGTCGACCAGAAACAGTAGAGTGGATTCTTTCTACTTCAGAAAGGGTTTTAAGCAGTGATATCCCACTTCAAGATAAAAATAATTATTTTAATTTTGCCAAGGGTACCATCAACGATCTCTTAACCGAACTTCCAACAGACGCGAGGTATCAACTTTTGGCTGGTTCCTTCTTCAACAAAACTGGTTTTCCTGATGAATCGATTAAACATCTAAATATTGCCAAGACTCTTATACCTGGCAAACAGCTCATATATTTTGAGCTCGGTAGTACTTATTTGAATAAGAATGACATGGCGAATGCTCTTAAATCATTCAAAACTGCCTATGATTTGTTCCCAGACTATACTGAAGCTCAGATTCTTTATCTAATAGGAGGACTTTATGCAAATGATGCTGGGGTTATAAACAAAATGATGAAAATAGTCCCTGAGTATAACCTTGCGACTGATGATAGGATTGCTGGTGTTTTACTTGATACAAAAAATTATTCGCTTTTGCTTCAACTTTTACAAAAAAGACTGGCTCTTAATCCGAATAATCAGAAAAACTATGTCTCACTTGCGGTGGCTTATATGAAAATCGGCGACAAGGGTTCGGCCATTCAAACTCTCCAAAAACTCGGTGAAGTTTTACCTCAAAGCACAGATCAGGCAAACCAATATATCAAAGGAATTCAAGACGGAACCCTCAAATAATTCAATAATTTCACCGCGAATAACCGCATAAATTTTTTACAACAAATATTTTATTTAAAGTTTTTATTTTCAGAAAAAATTTTTTAAAAGTTATCCACACGTTTATAAATAAAATCCTTGTATGTGTGTGTGATGCATAAGATAATATATGCAGGTCGCACGTGGAAATATTCTTCAAAAAATATTTCTGCGATAGACGTTAACAATAATTTACGTCTCAGATCAAGACGTACAAACACAATGGCAAAAAAGCGAAAAGCAGCAAAGAGAAAGCCAGCAGCAAAGAAGCGAAAGGCTTCAAAGAAGCGAGCATAATCTTTGTTCTAAAAGAAAAGGCACTCTCACAAGGAGTGTTTTTTCTTTTGTTCTTATATATAGAAATCTTGGTCTAGGGCTCAAAATGTGGTAAAATTAGTATCTTATGGCATTTTTAAACGGTTTATTCAAATCAAGCGAGGATAAAGAAATCCAATCTTGGAGGTCTATTGTTTCGCGTATAAATAATCTTGAATCAACTTTCGAGTCTCTTTCATTAGAAGATTTAAAAACCAAAACTACAGAATTTAAAAATCGTATTACTCAAGGAGAAACTTTGGATAATATTCTTCCCGAAGCTTTCGCTTTGGTGCGTGAAGCTTCCAAACGCACACTCGGACAGAGACATTTTGATGTTCAACTCCTTGGAGGTATCGCACTTCACAAAGGAGGTATCGCTGAGATGCGAACTGGAGAAGGGAAAACTTTGGTGGCCACACTTCCAGCGTATTTGAATGCTTTGACTGGTTTAGGAGTACATGTGGTTACCGTGAACGATTACCTTTCGAGACGTGACGCTGTGTGGATGGGTCAAATTTACTCTGCTCTTGGACTTTCGGTTGGAGTTTTGAATCATGCGGAGTCTTTTATATATGATCGGTCTCACACAGCAGAAAATCTGGACAAAGAACGCGATGAGACGGGTTCTTTCCACGTAGTACACGAATTTCTTCGACCGTCTACAAAGCAAGAAGCATACAGGGCGGACATTACTTATGGGACAAACAATGAATTTGGCTTTGATTATCTCCGCGACAATCTTTTATACAGAAAGGAGGATCTTTCTCAACGCGAATTCAACTACTCTATAGTTGATGAGATTGACTCCATCCTTATTGATGAGGCACGTACCCCTCTGATTATCTCTGCAAATACCGGTGCAGCTGGGGATTTGTACACTAAATTTGCAAAGATTGCCTCTGCTCTTGATGTTGAGGAAGATTTCACTATAGATGAGAAGTTGAAGGCTATCAGCCTCACGGATAAAGGTATCTCCAAAGCCGAGAAACTTTTGGGAATTGAAAATATTTATACCGAAGGAGGGGTGAAATACGTTCATCATCTCGAGACAGCAGTGAAGGCCAAAGCTTTGTATCAAAAAGACAAAGAATATGTAGTGAAGGACGATGAAGTTTTAATCGTTGATGAATTCACGGGCCGACTTCAACCTGGCCGAAGATGGTCCGAAGGTTTGCACCAAGCGATTGAAGCTAAAGAGGGCGTGAACATTAAAGAAGAATCACGAACTTTTGCCTCCATTACTTTTCAGAATTATTTTAGGATGTACAAAAAACTTTCAGGCATGACCGGTACGGCCGTCACTTCTAAAGAAGAATTCTATAAAGTTTATGGACTAGAAACTTATGTCATTCCAACAAACAAACCGACAAGTCGTCTTGATCACAACGATTTAATTTTCCAAACCCAAAAGGGCAAAATGAAAGCCGTGGCCACCAAGGTGAAAGAATTAAATTCTAAGGGTCAACCAATCCTTATAGGAACGGTTTCGATTGAACACAACGAAATGCTTAGTGAATATTTGAAAGGCGAGGGGATTAAACATGAAATCTTGAATGCCAAGAATACATCTGTTCATGAACGCGAAGGAGAAATCATCGCTCAAGCTGGCAGAAAAGGTGCGGTAACCATCGCGACCAACATGGCTGGACGTGGAGTGGACATTAAGCTCGGTGGAAATCCGGGTTCACCGGAGGAAATGCAGGAGATTATTTCTCTCGGTGGTCTTTTTGTGCTTGGGACAGAGCGTCATGATGCACGGAGAATAGACAATCAGCTTCGAGGTCGTTCTGGAAGACAGGGTGATCCGGGGGAAACTCAATTTTTCGTCTCGCTTGAAGATAGTCTAATGAGGATTTTTGCCACAGACACAATCAAATCTATGATGGGCCGATTCAATATTCCTGAAGATGAAGCTATTCAAAACAAATTAATTACTAGTTCACTTGAAAAAGCCCAAGAAAAGATTGAAGGTTTTAATTTTGATGCGAGGAAGCATGTTTTGGAGTTTGATGATGTTTTAAATTATCAACGAGGGATTATTTATAAACGACGAAGGAATATTTTGACCGGAGGAAAGGCTGAGATAGATGAATACATCGGAGAAGTGGCCACTATGATTGATCCAGAAAAAGCCCAAATGCTTCTCGACAAACGACCAGCCCTTGAACATGATGAAGTAGTTGATCCACTTCGACGTCTAATCCTCCAGACGATTGATACCTTTTGGGTAGGTCATCTTGAGACGATGGAATACCTTCGTAGCTCAGTTAATCTGCGTGCTTATGGCCAGCGCGATCCACTTGTAGAGTATAAACGCGAAGGGTTGCGATTCTTTAAAGATATGGAACTTTCTATTGCCCGACAGGTGGCAGAATTTCTCATTACTCTTCAACCAGAAACTATTGCTCAAATCAAAGAATCTTCTATTCAAAAAGAGGCAGAATCAGTAGCCGATGTTGCTCGCTCAGTTATTTCTGAAAATTCTGAAATCGGCAGGAATGATCTTTGCCCGTGTGGTTCTGGTAAAAAATACAAGAAATGCGGAATGCTTAATACAGAAGAACATCAGAGATTAATGAAAAACCAATAAGTAGAAAAGTTAAGCTCATTCGTTTATAATATAGTTATATGAAAAAGAACATTTGGATTATTATCCTGATTTTATTCGTAGCTTTTGTGGTTTGGCTTATTGTGACTCCAAAGAGAGAGGCGCCCTCGAAGTATGATTCGTTTGCCACCTGTATAAAAGATAGTGGGGCGACTTTTTACGGTGCATTCTGGTGCCCACATTGTATAGATCAAAAAGCACTTTTCGGCACAGCCAAAAGATTTTTACCGTATGTAGAATGTTCTCAACCAGATGGGAAACATCAACTTCCTGTTTGTGATGCAGCTGGAGTGGTCGGTTATCCTACCTGGGTATTTAAAGACGGAACACGTGGAGATGGATTTCAAACTCTTGCTCAATTGGCCGAGAAAACTTCTTGTGCGCTTCCACAATAATTCCTATGGCTTCACTCGTCACCCCAATTTTCTCTTTCGCCACCCTCTTGGGGCACATCTTTTTTGTGTTTTGTATTTTTGCTTTTATTTATAGAAAATCTTGGGGGCATGAATTCATAAAATTTGTTCATAAATATGCTTTGTGGCTTGGTTTTGGGCTTTCCACCATTTCCGTAGTGGGTAGTCTCTTGTATTCAAATTTCTTAGGCTTTGCTCCTTGTGAACTTTGTTGGTGGCAAAGAATTTTCCTTTATCCTCAAGCTGTGCTTTTCTTGGTGGCTATTATAAAGAAAGATCGAGGAATATTTGATTATGCTCTACCTCTCTCCATTGCAGCTTTCTTTATCTCTCTTTATCAATCTTATTCAAACTTTAGTGGTACCACTCTTTTGCCTTGCACCGCAGCCGGAGGAGAATGTTCAAAGATATATGTCATAGAGTACGGATACATCACCATTCCACTCATGAGTCTGACCCTTGTGTGCTATCTGCTTTTCATAAAACTTTGTGCCTATAAACATGACCCAAACAATAGTAACGCATAATGCCAAGTTCCATAGTGACGATGTTTTTGCCGTGGCTACACTTCTACTTTTATATCCTGATGCCAAAGTTATAAGAACTCGTGACGAAGAAGAAATAAAGAAAGCCAATATTGTCGTAGATGTTGGAGGAATTTATGATGAACAATTAATGCGTTTTGATCATCATCAAGCTGGGGGTGCAGGTAAACGACAGAACGGCATAGAGTATGCTTCTTTCGGCTTGGTTTGGAAAAGTTTCGGAGAAAAACTTTGTGGTTCAAAAGAAGTAGCAAATTTTATTGATCAAATTCTAGTTCAATCTATAGATGCAGGAGATAATGGGATAAATACCTTTACTCCAATCATACCCGACACTTCACCGTATTTGATTGGAGGTATTGTCGATCTTTATAGAGCTACATGGAAAGAAGATGAGAATTGGGACACGCGCTTTTTGGAATGTGTGAAATGGGTACAAGAAATATTAAGGAGACAAATTAAAGTGGCTCAAGACAAGATGGAAGCTCAAAACATTGTAAGAAATATTTATGAGAAATCTGAAGATAAAAAGTTAATCATCATAAATGAAAAATATGATTTTAGTCGCGAAATAGTTAATGATGTATTAGTTGATTATCCAGAGCCTCTTTATTCAGTGCTTTATCGCAAAGATATAAAAAATTGGCAAGTGGTTTCTATTCGCAAAGAGCGCGGTTCATTTGAACAAAGAAAACCATTGCCAGAATCTTGGAGGGCCAAGAGAAATGAAGAATTGGTCGAAGTGACAAGTGTTGAAGGTTCAGAATTTTGTCACAGGAATGGCTTTATGTGTGTGGTCAAATCCAAAGAAGGCGCCCTCAAGCTTGCTCAAATCGCTTTAAATGCGTAAGGTAAGAATAATTATATGTTTATAGACGAAATCAAATTACATTTAAAAGCCGGAAAGGGTGGTGATGGAGTTGAACGTTGGCTCCATGAGAAAGGCAAGGATCGTGGAGGACCGTCTGGAGGCAATGGAGGCAAAGGGGGGGATGTATTTGCTGTGGCTGTCCGAGATCTCGGGATTCTTTCTTCATACAGAGATGTGAAGGTTTTTGAAGCTGGACCGGGAGGGGACGGGATGAAAAATGTTTGGCATGGTTCGGATGGAGAAGATAAAGAAATCAAACTTCCTATAGGTTCGAGAATTACCAATTTGACCACAGGTCATGTATTCGAATTGATTGAAGATGATCAGAAAATAAAACTTCTCTCTGGTGGGAGAGGGGGATTAGGAAATGAACATTTTAAATCGTCCACAAATATTAGCCCGCGTGAATTCACCCTCGGGGTTGAAGGAGAAGAAGCAGATTTTCAAATTGAACTAGAATTAGTGATTGATTATGGATTAATCGGTCTACCGAATGCAGGCAAATCAAGTTTATTGAATACCCTGACCAATGCGAAAGCGAAGATAGGAGCTTTCCCATTCACCACTCTTGAACCGAATCTTGGAGATTTGTACGGTCTTATTCTCGGTGATATCCCAGGTCTCATTGAAGGTGCTTCTCTTGGTAAAGGTCTTGGTCACAAATTTCTCCGACACGTGAAGCGCACCAAGGGTCTCATCCACTGCATTTCTGCTGAAGAATCAGATCCTTTGGCCACATATAATATTATTCGCAGAGAATTAGAGTTTTATAATAAAGACATCATAGACAAACCAGAGATTATCCTTTTGACCAAAGTAGATCTTGTTACTCACGAAGAAAAAGAGAAAAAGCTTTCTGAACTAAAAACTCTGGGCAAAACGGTGTATGCTATATCTATTATTGATGATGAATTAATTAAACAGTTTAGGGATTTCCTAACCCAATCCAGTAAATAAATGAAGGGCTACACTCCTACAATTGGTCTAGAAATACACGCTGAACTTCGAACCAAAACGAAGATGTTCTGTTCTTCGAAGAATGACACAGATGAGACGAAGCCCAACACAAATGTTTGCCCGATTTGTATGGGTTATCCGGGGACACTTCCAACCATAAACGAAGAAGCTGTTCGCCAAGTTCTCCGGTTTGGTGTGGCTGTAGATGGAAAAATTGCAAATTATACAGAGTTTGATAGAAAAAATTATTTTTACCCAGACATTCCCAAGGGTTATCAGATTAGCCAATATAAATTTCCTTTAGTTTCTGGAGGAGAGCTTGCAGGGGTCAAGATTACCCGAGTTCATCTTGAAGAGGATACAGCGAAATCTACTCATGATAAGGGTGAAGACAGCCTTGTTGATTTTAACCGAGCGGGGGTGCCACTCATGGAGCTTGTGACCGAGCCAGTCATCCACGATGCTGAAACAGCCTCAAAGTTTGCCAAAGAGTTCCAACTTCTACTCATTTATCTAGGTGCTAGCCATGCCAATATGGAAAAAGGGGAGATGCGTGTAGAGGCCAATATTTCTGTTAGTAAAGATGATAAGTTCGGTACAAAGGTAGAAGTGAAGAACCTTAACTCGTTTAAAGCTGTAGAAAAGGCTATCAAATATGAGGTAGCCAGACATATAGAATTGTTGGAAAAAGGAGAAAAAATTGTTCAAGAAACCAGAGGTTGGGATGAGACGAAAGAAGAGACATTTTCTCAAAGATCCAAAGAAGATTCACATGACTATAGATATTTTCCTGAACCAGATTTGCCTAAACTTTTTATAAATGAAATTAAAGATTTTAATCTGGAAACTTTGAAAGCTTCACTTCCTGAACTTCCAAACGATAAACGCAATAGATACAAGAAAGATTTTGGTATAAAGGATGGCGATATAGAAATCTATGTGCAGGATTTGGAGAAGGGGACATATTTTGAAAAAGTAGTCTCTGTTTTGGGTGACACGAAACTTGTCAACCTTGCCTCAAACTATCTCCTAACCGATATGTCTAGTTTAAGTGTTGATCCAATGAACTTTGCCAAACTTATAAATATGATAAATGCAGGCGAACTAAGTAGTCGAGGTGCCAAGGATACATTGAAAATAATGTTATCCAAAGATGGCGATCCAAAAAAAATTGCTGAGGAAAATAATTTAATTCAATCAAGTGATAGTGAACACCTTTATGAAATTGCAAAGAAAATTATTTCTGAAAATCCAAAAGCAGTAGAAGAATACAAAAAAGGCAAAGAAGCATCGATGCAGTTTTTAGTTGGTCAGGGGATGAAAGAGACGAAGGGGAGTGCTAATCCAGAAGTTTTGAAAGCTAGTCTTCTTCGTGCTTTATCATAAGACGTTTAATAACTTTCTCTGCTTTGCCAGTATTACTTTTGTTTGTACCACTTTCAATATCCTCAATGATGTGTTCCAGCGCTGAAAGTTTGTAAACACGATAATTATTCATCGGGTGTCTCTGGGGTTTGAACTTACCAGACTTATCCCAATTCCTAAGAGTGAGAGTAGAGACTCCAAGTATCTCCGCAGCTTCTTTTATTGAAAAATATATTTCCTTCATAAGAGATTGCTAAACATTGATAAGTATATACCAAGTAGTATAATTATAGTAATAAACCTTTATGCAAGCAACTATCAAACAAAATATCATAGCAGTTCTCATAGTAGTCTTTGTTTGTGCGCTTTTTCTTCGTATTTTCATCATAGAAGGATTTATTGTGAAAGGTGATTCGATGGAGCCCGCAATTCACTCAGGAGATTTCGTTTTTATAAATAAAACCGCATATTGGTTCAAAGAGCCAGCAAGGGGCGATGTGATTGTCGTGATTCCACGTATTTATCCAAACAAAGTAGTGAAGAGAATCATTGGCCTACCGGGTGAAAGATTTCAAATAGAGAATAATAAGGTAGTAATAAAGAGTGATCGTCTTGATGTGAGAGAGATTATCTTCGAACCATATCTAGGTTCAACCAGTACTCCTGCAGTAGGTACAACTCTTATACAATTAGATCCACAAGAGTATTTCGCTTTAGGAGACAAGAGGGATGTAAGTATAGATTCAAGGGAACTTGGTCCTGTAGACAAATGGAGTATCAAAGGAAAGGTAATTTCTACGTTTAATATCTCAACTCTAAAATATACAGCATTCTAGCCAACTATGATAATTTAAATTATCAAGGTTTATTAAGGAAGTAGGAGGTTTATAAAAGAAAATTTTGGAGAAATTTTTTAGAAAAATTAATATTTTTGCATTAATTTTATTCTATTCATATAAATTCACACATAATTAGGAAAAAATAAATTTTATTTTTTTAGTCAAAAAATTTGAAAAGAAATTCGATTTATCCACAGAAAAAGCATAAAAATCATAGTTTATTATGATTCTAAAATATATAATAAACACAACGCTATTTGATAGCCGATACGGTGTATCGGCAAGCAAAAAATACTTTGAACCCAGAACTTTTAAACAAAAAACCAAATTATGAAAAATGGCTTTCGATGTCGGAGGCCTCTCAACACACTCCGTACAGTTCTGAATATTTGAGTCTGCTTGCTCGCAAAGGAAAACTTTCAGCAAAAAAAATCGACAATACATGGTATACCACCCTTCCTGTGATTGAGGATTATATGAAGAGGCAGATGATTCGCGCTCAAGTTCAAAATGGGAATTTTAGTTCAGTTCCAAAATCTCTTGATGTAGTTGAACCTCAAAAATCTTCTCCAATCATAAACAATACCGAGCCGGTTAAATCTGTTCGTTCGTATCATGAAGATATTCAATCTTATTTAAATGAATTTAAAGAACCTATCGTTCTAAAAGAGCCAGAAAAATTAACTAAACCACCAAAACTTTTTGGTCGATCGTTCGGCTCAACATTTTTTGATGAGATTATAAATAATTTTGTTGGTGCAGCTGACTATTTAAAAAAAATTATTGGTCGTACGAATCTCATTCGAGAAGCCATTGAAAATAATGTAGAAAACTCTCCATCACCACTGACTGTCTCAGCAGCTATAGATACAGCATCTGTGGAACAAGCTCTCGAACGAGTTTTAGATAAAAAACTTGCTGCTGTTAATTCACCACTTTTACCGAAAAAACATTTCAAATCTTTCCGCACCGTCTTCTCGAGCAAAATGCTTGCGGGTATCGCACTCGTTTCTATTCTTGTTTCTGCTCTTCTTCCTATCCCTGTAGTTTTCGGAATGTTTGAGAAATCTTTTGATTATGTAAAGAAAAGCCTCTCGGACGCGAATACCGTTTTGGGATTCAGACCGGGTACTCACGCGAACGAGATTCTACTTCTCAATAAAGACGGCAATGTCTCAATCATGGGACACATCGAGACCGAAGGTCAGCTTCGTTCGTATATTGCAGATGGTACTGCTCCGATAGTCGTTGATTCGAAAACCATGATAAAAAACCTCAATGCAGAGTATTTGGGGGGTGCTTCTACAACAGATTTTACTCTCGCTTTCGTGACCAAGAATGGAGCTGTTACTACAGAAGATGTACGGCTCGAAGGAAATGTAGAAGTGGGTAAAACTCTCTTGGTCAAAGGTGCGACCAAGCTTCTCTCAAACCTTTCGGTGAGAGGAGGAGTTTCTGTTTTTGGAGATGCGGAATTTAATCAAACTTTAAAAGTTCTCGGTCCGACCTATTTTGAAAGTATTGTGAATATGAAAAGTGATGTGATCGCCGGTGGAAATTTGTCTGTTCGCAAGAATGTGAATATTCGTGGAGGACTTGAAGTTGGAAGTGGTCTCACAGCCAAAAGTGGTTCGTTCACTTCTCTCGGAGTGAATGGTGACCTCTCGGCCTCTAATATTTTTGGTACAAATTTGTCTGTGACCAATGCGACCTCCACCAATTTTTTTGCTGAAGCGATTGGTACAGTGCTGAACCCCATTCTCAACATCATTGCGAATGATATCTCTGTTGGAGCTTTGACTGCGACCAATTCAACTTTGGTTAATTCAACTTCCACGAACGCGACTACTACAAATCTGTTTTCAACTAATTCTATTTTTACTAACCTCACAGTCACGAATCAAACGATTAGTAATGCTCTCATCACAAACTCTACGACCACAAGCGCGACCTCTACAAACTTTTTTGCTACCAACGGTGTGTTTGCTAATCTTTCTACCACCAACGGATCTTTGGTCTTAATCAACGGCACCACAACGAACGCCACTTCAACTAATTTGTTTAGCACCAATGCTAACTTCTCGAACCTTCTTTTTGGTAATGCGACGGGTACTGCAGCTACGACAACAGATTTATATATTTCTCATACCGCTTCTACTACCAATCTTTTTGCTGATTCGGGTTCTATCGGCACTTTAAATGTTAATTCTGCTACTCTCTCTAATCTTCTTTTAAACTCCTCAAGCACTTTGCAGAATTTCACTTTTGTAAATGCTACAGGTACTCAAGCCACCACTACGAATTTCTTTTCAAACACAGGGACTTTCAATAGTTTGTATGTGAATAATTATGAACAAAACAACGGAACCTTTAACATTAATTCAACTGTTCCTACAGGCAATATTTTTTCGGTGCTCGACAACGCTATCACAAACGGCACTCTAATCCATCAAACTTTGACTGCGAATGCAGGCAATGGACAAATCTCAAATGGTCAAATTCTTAACCTCGTAGATTCAACTGTGGCAGGCGGAGGATACGTCGGTTTGGCTATAAATATTTCTGGTTCAGGAATTGGTTCAGGAATCAAATATCTTCTCGACCTAAATGCAGGTGCGAACAAAGAAGTTGTATTTGATTCTGCAGGAGCTTTTCGTCCAACCACATCTGCTACAAACAATACGAACTCCATCGGTTCACCGAGCTTTTATTGGAAGAATGGATATTTTGATACTCTCACCGCGAACAACCTTTCGGGTACTGTGGTGACTGGAGCAACTTCGAATACTACTTGGACCATTGGCTCTACTCAACTCGGAGATGTAAACGAAGCATTAATCTTTCAGCGCAACGGTGGTACTGGAAATGCGACTCTGCAATGGAACGCAAGCTCGGGAGTTTTGAATGATCAACGCTACCTTTCTGTGAACTATCCATTCAATGCGAACTATACGGTGACTGATACATCAATCGGGACAGATGCGAATCTTTATTCTGGACTCCTCACAAACAACACCACGAGTGGTACCCAAAAACTTTTGAGTCTCACCAACACCGGTTCTGGTACAACTGAAAATGGAATTTATTTGAACAACACAGGCACAGGTGTGACTGCATTTGAAATCGCTGGCACATGGACAAATGGAATTGTCACCAACAATAATTCAATGAATCTAGGTACGGGAGGATTAATCTATGGAAGTGCCACAAGCACGAACGCCACCACCACGAATTTCGCTGTCACAAATAATCTTTATACATCGCTTACTCAAGGTTCGGTGCCTTTCATCGGAGCAGGCGGTTTGCTTACTCAAAACAATTCGCAATTTTTCTGGGATGCGATAAATAGTCGTCTTGGCATCGGGACGACAGCACCTTCTAATAAATTAACTGTTGCTGGCCCGATGGATGTAACATATCCTGATTTAGTCGGACAAGAGTTTATTTTATCAAACGATACTGCGGCAAAAGATAAAGGCGGGGTTCTTTCGTTTGGTGGAAACTTTACAGGAACAACTAATACTGCATGGGCTTCAATTTTGGGTAGGAAAGAAAACGCAACAGACTCAAATTATGCTGGTTATTTAGGATTTGTGACGAGAGCAATTGGTGACACAGGGATTGAGAAAATGAGAATAACAAGCGCAGGTAATGTTGGTATAGGCACATCAACTCCAGCTGGAAAGGTTCATATTATAAAAGCTTCAACAGTGAATGATGAGACATCAGGGGGTATCAATATCTCTTCCTCATTCGCAAGTACAAACGCCAAACTTATTTTGGGTACAGTTGGAGATTTGTATAGCTACATTCAGTCTATGCAACAAAATACGGATTGGAGTACCCGACCACTCTCTCTGCAACCAAACGCCGGCAACGTTGGTATAGGCACAACGGCGCCGGGGGTGGGCAAATTAACTATTAGTCCCTCTGCAAATGAGAATCTTCTTGTTAGATACGGTACAGTTTTTGGTTATGCTGCCGGTCCAGTCCTTCAAGCTTTAAACGATGCTCAGGATACACGTGTTGCGATGTCTTTCGATGCATCAAAATTTAGTTTTATGCAAGGCAACGTCGGTGTTGGGACCACAACACCTACAGGAAAATTGAGTGTGTTATCTAATGCAGCCACAGACAACGGTATCATTTTTGCTTCTTCTCGAGGTTTTGCGGGTAATAGGAATTGGAGATTTTCGCTTGACCAAAATGTGGAAGGTACATTTGAAATTACCCCATCAACTACATTAGGTGGAAATACTTTCACTAATACTGCTTTGGCAATTTCAAACGCCGGCAACGTCGGAGTAGGGGATAACAATCCTACAGTACCCCTTTCTGTCAAAGCAGCATCAGCAAGTCAAACTCTTACTTCAACGACAGGAACAAATGCTGCTTTTCAAAGATATGTAAATACTGGCGGAACAGGTTGGTTTGGAGCACAAGGTTCAGTGGGTAATGAATTAATTACAACAAACGGATTAGCATATTCTAACGCAATTGTTACCAGCGGTACTCAGGCCATACAATTTGCTCCAAATAATGCAGCAGCTATGACGATCTTGAACGGTGGCAATGTTGGAATCGGTATAACAAATCCGAATACACAGTTACAAATTGTCGGCACAGGTCAACGTTTATTACGTCTTGGTAATGCTGTTGGCACGGGTCAAATATATAGTTTGTATGATAATGCAGGAGCTTCTGCATATATGGGAGTTGAAAGTAGTACGGGAGGAACTTTCACAAACACTACTCCTTATTCAGCTTTTCTTATAAATGGTAATGCAAGTGATTTACAATTTGGAACAAGTAATACTGTAAACGTTACGATTAAAAACGGTGGCAACGTTGGTGTGGGAGTGACTAATCCAAGCTTACCACTACAAGTTCATCTTCAGAACTTTGCTGGGTTGCCAGCCACAAGTGGATCAACGCAGAGTGTGGGTGGAAGAATTCGAGTATCAGAACAAGGTGCAGCCATACTTGATATAGGACTTGCGGATACCGCTGGAGCATGGCTTCAGTCTACAAACAGTAGTAGCCTAAGCACAAATTATCCATTGTTGTTGAATCCAAACGGTGGCAATGTTGGAATCGGAGTGACCAATCCTACAGCCACATTGGATGTTAGGGGAGATTCGATTCGAGACACATCCAGATCTGCAACCAAGGTCCTCGGTGTAACTTTCCCAAACGGAGTGGCAAATCAGAAGGTTGATATTTATATGACAGGTATCCAACAATTCTGGGGCACCTTGGATGTCATTATTGAGGATGGATATAGCAATCAAAATGCTTCTGGAGGATTAACAAAAAGATTTTATTTGGGTCTCAATCCTGCAGCTGCAATTTATAGCAACGAAAATAGATACACAGATGAAGGTGGTGCTACTGCTGATAACTATGCAATTTCTGATTTGAGATGGGACGCAGTAAATTCACGATATTACATCACCATTGTTCATAGAGTTTCTACCGGGAATGCTCCCATTATATATTTGAAAGCAATGTCGAATGACGTGTCTCTAATTGATAGTTTCTTAACATTCACTACTGGTTCAGTTTATACAACAGATGCGACTGCATATGGCCGACCGTACATCACATTCAACAATAATGTGGGTGTGGGGACTGCGTATCCAAAATCACAATTGCATATCGGAGGAAACACAACCAGCCAATTATCTCTAGGAACAGTTGATTATGGAGGAAATAGTAACCAAGCTCTCGCAGGTCTTCAAGTTGCTGAGACAGCAGGCACAGGAGGTGTCTTATATCTCCAAACAAATCCTTGGAACAATAGTAGCGGTGTGGGTGTATACAATCCACAAACAAGGGTGACCATAAATGAATTTGGAAATGTAGGAATTGGAACGACGAATCCTTTGGGTGCTTTAGATGTGTTTGGGGCTGTTGGATCAAATGCTTGGCAATACTTTCGCACAAACTCTAACGGCAGCAACCCCAGCACATCATATAATAATGGCTTAGCTTTTAGTTGGAATAAGACCGGGGGAGATGGTGAGTCAAATATTGTTTTTGGTACTGGGCTAGGCGCTACACCAAGATTAGAAATTGGCGAATGGAATGGTGCGGCGTACGTGGCAGACATGGTAGTGAAAGCTGGGGGGAATGTTGGGATTGGGACGACGAACCCGGGAGAAAAATTAAGCGTGATTAATAGTGGTTCTTATGCATCAGTATTAGTTGGAAACGGAACAAATAACTCATATTTTGGATTTGCAAATGTAGCTGGAAATTATAACACAAATGCATCAGCAAATGACGCAATCGTTAGAGGATACAACGGAGTATCTATAGCAGGGGGGCAAGGTTCTGCTGGGATGAGGCTGGACAGTTCTGGTAGTTTGGGTATTGGGACGACAGCACCGGGGTATAAGTTAGATGTTGTGGGAGCTATACGGACTAGCGACACACTCCATGCAAACTCTATTCTTTCTGATGCTTTGAGTCCTACATATAGTGCACTAACTTTGATGGGTTGGGCATGGCCGGTTGGTAATAAGGCACTTATATTTACTACTCACAACGATGCTGGCGCAGGAGGATTCGAGAAAATGGTTATTATGAACGGAACTACGGGGAATATTTATATGCAACACAACGGTGGCAACGTCGGTATCGGAACGACGAATCCATTAGATAAATTAGATGTTGCTGGAATTTTTAGACTTTCAAATTCTACAACTCAAGCAAATTATTTCACTACTCTAAATTCCAACTATGACTCATCACATCCATTTGCCTTAAAGGTTGAAAATAATGTAGGAGGAACGGCAGTTGAAGTGCTCGGTGTGTATTCTCCTGGTGGCGGTGGCCAGAATAATTTAATTTTGGCTCCCACAACTGGCAATGTCGGTATCGGGACGACAGCACCCGGAGCAAAGTTAGAAGTTGCTTCGGCGACTGATGGAGAAGGATTGAAGTTGCATTACACAGGTACTACAGGAGGAGGCGTTGGCCCGCGCTTAACCCTTAACTCAAACACCAACAATGGCACCTCGCAGATTTATGCTGCCATTAAATCATACATGCAGAGTGGTAATGATGTGAATTTTGGTGGAGACTTAAATTTTTATGTTGCTGACTCGGGTAATGCCGGAACACTAACTCAAAGAATGACGATTTTAACAGGAGGTAACGTTGGTATCGGCATAACGAATCCGGGAGCTAAGTTGGAGTCTTATGGTGCTGCTAATGTTGATTTAGTGAGAGCTAATTATGCTGGAAATACCGGTGGAATAGGTATAGATTCAGCAGCTACCTATTGGGGAACATCTATTTTTCAGGGAGGTACAAAACGATTTACAGTAGAAAGTAATAATGGAATCCTTGTTGGCGGTACATATCAAGGTAATGATGCTCCTGCGGACGGAGCGATTATCCAAGGCAGTGTCGGCATCGGGACGACAGCTCCAGTTGCAAAGTTGGAAACATCTCTTGGTGGTTCTCCTGCCTATGCAGGAGTAGTCCCAATGTTGTATTCGTCTGGAGTGTGGCCACAATTTCCGAGGACTATACAAAATGTGGCTGCAACCATAACAACAAATGACACCACAGTGGCCACGGGTCCGGTTATCGGTTTGAATCTTGAGAATAACTCAAACACTGACGGTACATATTCTCCTCTCATTACTTTTTCTAGAAAATCAGCTAGCGGTAGTTATAATCCAATTTATGCTTCGATTGGTGGTATTGCTACTGGTAGCGGTACTGATGCTAACTGGACAGCGGGCGACTTAACTTTTGGCACAGCGGGAGTTGCCGGCCCACTTGAGAGAATGAGAATTAAAAGTAGTGGAAATGTCGGTATCGGGACAACCGCACCAACTTCTGGGTTTAGATTAGATGTTGCAGGCGGTGATGTGAGGATACTTGGTGCGGGGATGAGTCCAACACTACTATTTAGAGGAAGTGCGTATCCTTCTATTTATGGAGGCCGAATACAAATGCTTGATTATGGAGATGGTATGGGTTTAAATTTTGATACTTCAGACAATTTGGACGCTTGGGGAACAAAAATGGTAGTTAGGCATAATGGAAATGTTGGAATTGGGCTAACGAATCCTGGAGCGAAATTAGAGGTTGTTGGTGGTGGTGATATTAAACTAAGTGGCAATGTTTATAATGCTGACTTTTTTGTTAACGGTGGCCCTTCTGATACTTTCAATGCTTCACCTTGGTACGGCATAGGGATGAGCAATTTAACTTTACCAGGAGCTGGTTCGGTTGCAGTGCAAGTAGCCGGTTATTACGGAATTAATTTTGCTACTGGGAATGCAAATATGATGGTAATCAATCAAAGTGGCAATGTTGGAATTGGGACGACGAATCCTGGAGTGAAATTAGATGTTGTTGGAAACACCTATATCCGTTCTGGGGCATTATACACAGATACAATCAACCATTACAGCGGAGGGGGTACTCCATTAGCATTAGGAACTGGCGGTATAGTAAATATTTTAGCGAGCGGCAACGTCGGCATCGGGACGGCGAGTCCAGATGCTCCTCCATCATTTATTCCAGTCTCTAAATTATTAGTTGCGGGTAACGGTTCTTTCTATTCAGCTATAGGTGCGGCTGATGATGTTCGAACAGGGTTGGCGCATTACGATAGTACGGCTATGGGCGCTGGCGTTGGAGGACAGCTAGTTCTAGGTTACAAATATCTAGGCTCTGGCTATACCGAGGGGGCCATTATCAAGACTTATAAATTGAATGCAACTGACGGCGATTACAGCTCTGGTATGAAGTTTGAAGTGAGAAATACTGGAGCCGGACTGAGCACGAAGATGACCCTTGATCCTTCTGGTAATCTTGGCATCGGGACAACGAATCCACAACGGGCATTGGATTTGGGAAGTGCGGGTAATAGTATTACGTTTGGGAACAATGTTACTGGAACAGCAGAAAGGGGCATATATTGGCATTCGGGCTCTACTTATGGGATTTATCAAACAGCTGGTGCTTGGTCTGCCCCGGATTATCAACAATTAAAATTGAGTTGGGATACGGGAATCATAATTGATGGAGGTAGTGCGTATGGTAGAAGTGGAACAATTTTGCAGCCAAGTGGTGGTAACGTTGGCATAGGAACGACGGCGCCCGGTGGAAAGTTACAGGTTACTGGAGGAGATTCGTCGACGCCAACAATCAAGGTGAATGCCCCAGTTTATCCAATGATTGATTTTTATAGTGATAATGTAAATGGCAATAATAGAAATTGGAGAATTGCCAGTGTTTATAATTCATACGGGAAATTTGAAATATTATCAGGAACTTCTGCAGGGGCGGTTCCGACTACGAATAGGTTTACAATTGATGGACTTAACGGTAACGTCGGAATTGGTACGACAGCGCCAGCATACAAACTTGATGTTGGGGGGAATCGTCCTGTACAAATTGATACCGATGGAGGCAATATTCGTATTTATGGTGATACTGGCGGATGGGGAACGGGAACTTATTTTATTGGTAGCAGTGGCACAAATAGAGGTGGGTTCGGTGCTCTCGGTGGCGCTGATGCTTTAAGTTACTATTGGATTGGAAGTGCTTACAATAACGCTACAATGATAGTTGAGCCTTCAAACGGTAAAGTCGGTATTGGTGACACCACTCCAACCAACAAACTTGATGTATCAGGTTATATAGGAATTAGAGATATTACCGTCTTGTCTAGTAATTTTGATCGAGCGGGTGGGGCCGTCAATGATATTTATGGAAATATTCGCGTATTGAGAAGTGAGTCAACTCTAGGAGACGGTATGTATATTGGTTATAACGGTACGGGGGGTCCAATTAGATTTTTTGGAAATACTGGTACCACAGAGCGAATGGCTCTTGGTGCTGCGGGTGGATTATCTCTAGGGAGTGGTTATATCGGGACTGATGCGGGTGCGGGAAATATGATTATTCAAGGTACTCTCGGAGTGGGATCAACTAATTCAGGCAACCGAGGAATCACTGTCGTCGCTCCTTCTGATGTGGGTATAGAAGTTTCTGTTCCTAGGACAACAGGGACTAACTACGGAATGATTCTAGGTTCAGCTGGGGCCGGAGCAACTCTTAATCAAGGTTTGTATGTATCGGCGAGTGGTGCAACCAGTAATTATGCTATACGTATTGCTAATCCAAGTGTCGCGGCTGGTAATTATGCGATTTACAGTGAAGCAACCGCACAATCCTATTTTGCAGGAAATATGGGCATCGGAACTGCGTCGCCAGGAACGCAACTTGATGTACGTCGTGTTAATACTGATAGAAATATAGCCACGAGAGTTCTAACATTGAATAATTATTCTACTAATAACCCGTATACCGGATATGGGACAGGTTTGTCTTTTAATGGTACTGATTATTCAAATACTCCAGAAGTCTATGCATCGATTGATACAGTTATGATTGGCTACAGTAGTTCTGTAACTCAGCCCGACCCTGGTTTCAAATCTGCTCTTACTTTCTCTACCAACACTGCGGGTACTCCATCTGAAAAAATGAGAATAGATAATCTTGGCAATGTCGGCATTGGAACGGGATCACCGGGGGCGGGAGCCAAACTTGATGTGGCTGGGAACGTCACCACAGGAGATGTTATTAATTTGGGTAACCTGACTACGGTGTCAACTTCGGCTTATAGAGGTATTACCTGGGAAAGTAATTTTACCACTACTGATTATGCAATTTATAAACCCGCAGGTGCATGGACTCAACCATTGAATATCGCTTTTTACACAGGTATTAAATTAGGGGCAAATACGGCATACGGAGGTACGAAATTTTATAACAATACAGATTTTGCGACTGAATTAATGTCTGTTGGTAATGGAGATAACAATGTCAGGGTTGCATATAATCTTTATACGGGCGGAACACTCCGACTTGATTCAAGTGGAAATCTTTCAAATATTGGTACCATTACTTCCGGTTTAATCAACGGTCAAACAATTTCTAGTGCGGCGAATTTTACGGGAACAGTTGTTGCCGCCACGTCTGTTACAGCGCCAACATTGGTAGTCACTGGCTATGGTCAGTTTATGGCAAGTAATATTGCAAATAATATGAAGCTCAAAGCCGGAGCTGCTGGTGCCACTGGAATTACAGGCTATGATTCTGCTGATGGTTGGAGGTGGCAATTATACGGTGATGGAACAAATTATGGATTCTTGAATGCCAACTGGGGTGGTTGGGATATGGAGAAAACAATTGGTGGGGCCTTAATCTTAAACGGCAACCAAACTGTTTTAACTTCTGCAAATTATAATTCTTACGCCCCAACTCTCACTGGTACAGGCGCAAGTGGGACATGGGGGATTAGCATTACAGGTAGTGCGGGTAGTGCAACTACTGCTACTAGTGCTTACTATCAACTTTCTCAAGATCGCAATCGAGCTACTATGCCTGCTCCAAATAGTAGGGCGCAACAAACACAGTTTGATTTTGCTAATGCAGCGGTTTTTGGAGGAACCACTGGTAATTATGGAGGGGTAATGACTTGGGCACCTTATGATGGAACCACCGCATCAACTGGTGATGCAAGTTATCAAATTGGTGTTGTTAGTACAGCTGCGAATGGTGGAGGATTTGCTCGATTATTAATCAGAAAAGGAATTGACACTACTTGGAATGCTTGGCAAGAAATTTTTACATCCAGTAATTACAATTCTTATTCCCCAACACTCACAGGTACGGGCGCAAGTGGGACTTGGGGAATAAATGTCACTGGTAGTGCAGGCAGTGTTCCTTATAGTGGTATATCAAGTCTCCCAGCATTTGCTGCAAACGCAGTTTCTGGAAGAGTACGCATGGCTGATGTTGGTTGTGCAGGGGGATACGCTTCAAGTTGTGATGGTGGAGCAAATGGTTATGTTGATTATGCAGATCAAGCTGGCGGTGCTTTTGCTTTGACTGGTGCCGCCAGTCCAATTTATGGAGTAACAGGTACAGCTTATTCAAATGCTGTTCAAGTTAGAGAGGCGAATGGTGCTGGTGCACAGGGTGCTGGTGGGCCACACGATCCATATCAACCTAGACTAGCTTTCCATTGGTCAGGTGTAGTGGCATCTTCTATTACCATGGAAAACAGTGGTCGTATTGCGATAGTGAACAATCCAGGTACTAGCTACGAGAATTTTATTGCAAACAATATTACTGGCGCTTCGTTGAACGTTGGTAGTGGCGCAATCACTTCCGGATTGATTAACGGTCAAACAATTTCCTCTGCGGCGAATTTTACGGGGACAGTTGCGGCAGCCACATCTTTTACTGCTCCTTATTATTCAGTTAGTGCTGCAAATGGTTACGGAGTTTGTTTCTGGACTGATTGTACAAATTATAAAGTTTCTATGAGTAACGGAGCTGATTATCAGTATGGTCCAGTGACTGATTATTCTATTAAATTAACGATGGGTTCGGGTGCTGGACGAGGTGTGACCTTTGGTAGCGCCGGGAACACCCCTGTTGCTGCGATAAACACAACAAGTGGAGATATGAAAATTGCAGGAACGTTTACGGGCAAGCTTGCGTATCTGACTTCGGATTATACGGTTGATTCTCTAAGCCCAAGTATTGCAGTTGGAGATATTGTTGCTTATATTAACGGAAACGCAGAAAGGGCACATCCTGCAGTGAGTGTTGGTTCTATGACTTCCTTGGCGGCTGGTTTTTATTATGAATCAGCAGCTGCGCTAGATTCAACTCACTTTGTTGTGGTATACGCCAATAGTTCTGGTTATGCTTCTGCTGTTGTCAGTAGCGTTTCTGGAGCCACCATTACTCCTGGTACACCCGTTGTTCTGCAGGCTGTTGGCGGCTCTTCTTATGTAAGTGTTGCTGCTCTTGACTCAACTCATTTTGTTACAGTGTGGGCAAGTAGCGGTAACCCTTCCCAAGCCGTTGTCAGTAGCGTTTCTGGCACTACGATTACTGTGGGTACGCCTACAAGTCTCGGTACTCCTGCTTCCTCGCTAAATGATAGCGTTGCTGCTCTTGATGCCACCCACTTTGTTGCTGCTTATAAGAATTCTACTACGGGTCTTTACAGTGCTCTTGTTGGCACTGTTTCTGGAACCACCATTACCGCAGTTGGAACTCCAGTTGCCTTATATGGGAGTAGTTCTTTACAGATGGCAAATGTCTCAGCTCTGGACTCAACTCACTTTGTTGGCGCTTATCGAGATGCTGGTACAGGTAATACCACGGCCGTTGTCAGCAGCGTCTCTGGGACCACCATTACTGTTGGTACACCCGTTAGTTTTGGTGGAAACACGAATAATTATATGGCCACTGCGACTATTGACTCTACTCATTTTGTTGTGACATATCTTTATGGAGCAAATCTTATTTATGCTGTCGTTGGTTCTGTCTCTGGTACTACTATTACTGTGGGTACTCCCGTTAACTCCAATATTGCTGTTACTCCCGCTATCAATAACCTGTCTGTTACTGGTCTTGGCTCCACTCATTTTGTCGTTCAGTATCAAAATGTAACTGCGAATACTTATGCCTACATATTTGTGGGTACTGTCTCCGGTACGACCATCACTACAATTGGGGCTCCTACAGCTCTCAACAGCGTTTCCTCTGCTTATCAAGGAATTACCAGTCTTGATGCAACGCATTTTGTTTCAGCATATGAGGCCACAACTGTGCAGGCTAATGTTAGTACCTATATTGGGGAACTCACAAGTAGTAAGCTTCTTGGCATGGCCACAAATTCTGCAAGTGCGGGTGGGACAGTGACGGTTGCTTCAAGCGGTATAGTCAGCGGTCTCTCGAGTCTAACGGCGGGCTCAACATATTATTATGGATACACAACGGGTCTGACGACTAATAGCTCGGCAGGTTACAAAGTTGGTATTGCTCTTTCTACTACCTCCATGCTTCTTAATTCTGGAAATGGAGCTGGCACAGACCAATTCTTCGGTGACATGATATTTGCGAATGCTTTTAGAATTACAGAAGCAGAGAACAGCCCACAGGCATTGATATTCAAAAGTCAACTTGGTAGGGAAATTATGAGGCTTGATGAGAACGGGAATTTGGATTTGAGTGGGACACTCTCTGCTTCAAATGTGGCTACTACCACTGCTTTCCAAATCAATGAATTGAGTACACGAATGTTGAATCTTGAAAATTGGGCCGCCTCCTCAACTGCTTCGACGACGGCTCTTGAGTTGGCCCAAGCTTCCACCACCCTTTCACTTCTAGCTCTTGAACAAAACATGGCCTCAACCACGAATGAGATTTTCACACTCAATACTCGAGTGACTAATCTTGAAAATCTCGTCGCTTCATCCACTGCTCTCACTCTCACGGCTTCAACTACTGAAAGTATTGTTTCGAGTGTCCTTGCCACGATGGGTGCCTCGATTATAAATGGGGTTACTCAATTCAAACAACTCGCAGTCGAAAGTTTGAGTGCTTTCGCTCTGACCATTGGAACGAAAGATAAACCAACCGGTATCACTTTGTACGATCAAATTACCGGCGCACCATTCTGTATGAAGATTGTGAACGGACAACCTGTCTCGACCGCAGGGGATTGTAGCAATCCTCCAAGTAGCACACCTGCACCGTCTGCGACCTTGACCACTTCGACAACTACGCCGATTACGACAGCATCCTCTACTCCTTCTACCATAGTTGCTTCTACAACTACGACTCCTATAATAGATACCACGGGAACGGCGTCTACCACACCGATTGTAAGTACGACCACGACCACGACTTCAACTACTACAGCTAGCACGACAACCACAACAACTTCGACCACTACCGCTTCAACCACCACACCAATTATATGAACATGAACAACTCAAACTGGAACAAACCATTAATCATCACTCCCAAACAGACTGATTCGTCATCTGTTCGACTCGGGAAATTTTCACGCAAAAATTTTTTTATTGGTTTAGTGGTTTTGTTTGTTTTAATTTTCTTGGGTGTTTTTGGATTTAATTTTTTTCAAACTTTTCAAAAAAACAAAGGTGTTCTAACTTCATCGCAAGTGATTGAAGCAGTGAACAAACTAATGGTTCTCCCAACTGATGAACAGCCGATAATTAAAACAATTACCACACTCGATGGATTGAATTATCAACCATTCTTCATGAATGCAGAAGTGGGGGATCAAGTTCTCGTTTTTCAGAAGGCAAAGCGTGCAGTACTCTATCGTCCGAGTCTAAACAAAATTATTGAAGCTTCTCGGATTGATTAAGTTTTAAAAACAAAACCTCCGGATTGCTCCGAAGGTTTTGGGTGTCTATAAGCCGAATTCTGTATCCCGACTTGCGTCGAGACGATAATCATTTATCTGGGATCTTGATCACTCAAGACCTCTAGCGGCACTCTCCAACAATAAAGTTGAAGCACGGCCTTGCATTCGGGTAAGAATTTTGCGCGTTTCAGCCGGACTAAACCGGGTCGTTTCTGTTCTCATCTCTAGGGTTGCCCCCGACAGGCATTACCTGCTACCTTTATTCTCTAAACGCATATGCCAATTCAGAGAATTGAATGTTCGGACTTTCCTCCCTCGACCCACAAAAGTGGGGTTGGGCGACTACCCGACACCTCGTATATTGTACCACTTATTTTAATTGAAATCAAACCCAAAAACGCTTGGAAAAACAGGCTTTTTTAGGTAAAATTAGGGTATTAATAGTAGAAGAAAAAACCATGAATTCACATTATAAAATTAGCAGGATTTCGATTTTAGGACTTGTCTTACTTTTACCAATTTTCTTCATTCCGAGCCTACTTTTACCTATCGGTGTGGCCAAATCCGCCCTTCTTACTTTGGGGACAATTATCGCTTTTTTGGCTTTTGTGGTTGATACCTTGCGTTCAGGCAAATTAAGCTTGCCGTCCCACCCAGTCCTTTGGGGAACACTCCTCTTACCAGTAGTTTATTTTCTTTCTTCTATTTTTGGTTCATCCTCATCCTTATCATTGTTCGGGTATAGTTTTGAAGTGGGAACATTTGTTTTCATTCTTCTAGTTTCTGTTTTGTTCTTTATCACCGCTTCCGTCATAACAAATTTGACCGAAGTCTTTCAAGTCTACGGAGCTCTCATTATCTCTTTGTCACTCCTCGCAGTATTTGCCTTCATCAAAATTCTTTCAGGTGGCAATTGGTTGGTGCTGAATACTTTCAGTGGAAATATGTCTAATCCGATTGGAGCTTGGACTGATTATGCGATGGGTTTTAGTTTGTTGGCGGTTTTGTCTCTGCTCGCTTTAACCATGCTTTCTCTTTCGAAAATCACACGCATCTTTATGAATGTGATTTTTGTCCTCTCTATTGTTTTGATGGCCATTATTAATTTCTCTGTTGCTTGGACAGCAGTTCTCGTTTTCTCTCTCGTTTTGTTGGTCTATTTATTAACAGTTGAAAAATCTTCTGCGGACTTAGAAAAGAGCAAAATAAACAAAAAAATTTGGCCGGCCATAGTGCTTTTTGCTGTTTCTCTTCTCTTCACCATTAATCCTGTAGTTTCTTCAACTCAAGGGAATATCGGCAATGTTATTTCTGGTGTTTTTAAAATTGAGAACACAGACATTCGACCATCATTTATGACTACTTTGAGTGTGGCTAAGTCTACACTTCTAAAGAAACCCGTGCTCGGTTCCGGACCAGCCAGTTTTCAAAGAGATTGGCTTCAATATAAACCCCAATCCATCAATGCCTCTGTTTTCTGGAATACACCTTTCCAATTCGGTGCAGGATTTGTCCCAACCCAAGTTGCTGAAACGGGGATAGTTGGAACATTAGCTTGGATATTCTTCTTTGTTTGTTTCTTACTCTTAGGATGGAAAGCTCTCGTACGATCTCCAGAAGACAAAAATGCAAGATTTGCTCTCATTTCCTCCTTTGTTAGTTCTCTGTTTCTCTGGATTGTTTGTTTCCTGTATATTCCAAGTATAGTTATCTTGGTCCTTACATTTATCTTTACTGGTTTGTTCGTTGGAGTTTGTAGGATTGTCGAAGTTGTCTCTTCAAAAGAATTGATGTTTGCAGACAAGGTTATCATCAATTTTGTCTTTGTTCTTTTGTCTATTGTTTTGGTAATTGGAGCTGTGACCTTGGGTTTTGTTTCTTATCAGAAAACTCTCTCGGTTGTTCATTTTGAGAAAGCTCTGGTTCTTTCAAACACAGCCAACACTTCACCCGATCAGATTGCTGCAGAGATTGGGAAAGCGATTAATCTGTCCCCATCGGATACTTATTACAATGCTCTTTATCAAATAAATTTTGCCAGAGCACAATCAGTGTCACAAAAAACTACAGGTGACCAAGAGGCGAACAAAAAAGAATTCCAAACAGCGATTAGCAACAGTATTGCAGCAGCTCAAAATGCAACAAATGTAGCTCCAGGAAATTATCAAAACTGGATTATTTTGGGCTCACTCTACGAATCACTCATGCCCGAACCGATTTCTTTGACTGGTGCTTATGATGCAGCCAAGAATGCTTATAATGAAGCCAAGAAAAGAAATCCTGAAAGTCCAGAACCAATTCTCCTCTTGGCTCGACTAGAGTACACCAACAAAAATATTGATGGGGCTCGAACTCTGGTAGAACAGGCCTTGGAGAAAAAGCAAGATTATGCTGATGCTTATTTCCTCTTAACTCAAATTGAAGCTGGAGCAAACAATCTGGACAAAGCGATTGCAGCTGCTGAATCCGGTGCCATCCTTTCTCCTGATAATGCAGGAATATTCTTTGAACTTGGCTTGTTGAAATACACGAAGAAAGATTATACAGGAGCAGTTGAAGCGCTTAATAAGGCTTTGGGAATTGTACCTAATTATGCGAACGCTCAATACTTCCTCGGTCTTTCCCTCGAAGCTCAAAAGAAGCATGACGAAGCGATTGCCCAGTTTGAAATTCTGGCTAAAAACAATCCAGAAAATCAAGATATCCTAAGTGTGTTGGCTAACCTCAAAGCGAATAGAGATCCGTTCTATAAATCTCCGAATGGTTCAACTAAACCAGAGAATCGTCCAGCTCCACCGATTACTAGTCAACAATAAAAATGGTTAGGAGAATATTCGAGTTCTTTTATCGGGAGACTTCCACGCTCCACAAAGCGGCTTATCTCTTGGGTTTTTTCGCCATTCTCTCTCAAGTTCTCGCTTTTCTCCGAGATAGGCTCTTGGCCCATGTTTTCGGTGCGAGCGCTGCTCTCGATACATACTACGCAGCTTTCCGCATTCCTGATTTTCTCTTCGTGACTGTCGCGAGTGTTGTTTCTATTTCAGTTATAGTGCCGTTCATCATAGAGAAAGAAAAACAGGGGATTGAAGCCGTGAGAGAATTCGTAGACAATATTTTTACCTTTTTCTCATTTCTGATTATTCTCGTATGCATCATCACTTTTTTTCTCATCCCCACATTTTCTGGGATTCTCTTCAAAGGTTTTAGTGGACCAGAATTAGAAAAAGTAATTTTACTTTCTAGGATTTTTCTTCTTTCTCCAATCGCGCTTGGATTTTCGAATCTTTTTGGTTCTTTAACCCAAGCCTATAATCGCTTTACCATTTATGCTTTCGCGCCGTTGGTTTATAACCTAGGCATTATTTTGGGTGTGATTTTTCTCGCTCCAAAATATGGAGTGATGGGTGTGGCCATCGGTGTGATTTTGGGTTCAATGCTTCATATGCTTGTTCAAATTCCGTTTGTCTTCCGAATCGGGCTTTTCCCACGGTTGCATCGTGGATTTGATTGGAATTCTATAAAGAAAGTAGCCACTCTTTCTTTCCCGCGTACTTTGACTCTCTCGATTAATCATATTGCTACAATCTTTTTGGTTTCCTTCGCTTCCTTGATGGCTGTTGGGTCTATCTCTGTATTTTCTTTTGCTCTTAATATCCAATCTGTACCACTTTCAGTTATTGGAGTGAGCTATTCTCTCGCTGCTTTTCCTACACTCTCTAGACACTTTGCAGACAAAAATTTAAAAGCCTTTGTAGAGCATATGGCTACCACTGCTCGACATATTATTTTTTGGTCTGTACCAGTGACAGCCCTTTTTATTGTTTTGCGAGCACAAATTGTTCGTGTACTTTTGGGAACAGGAAAGTTTGATTGGAATGATACGCGCCTCACAGCCGCAGCTTTGGCCCTCTTTGCCCTCTCCGCAGTCTTTCAGAGTTTGATGTTGCTTTTCGTAAGAGCTTTTTATTCTGCTGGTCATACGAAGAAACCGTTTATGATTAATTTGCTTTCCACGGTGATTCTTATTCTTTGTACCTATGGTTTAGTCAGACTGTTTTATTTCTCTCCCGATTTTAGATACTTTATTAGTTCATTACTTCGAGTAGAAGACCTGCCGGGTACAGTTGTCCTCATGCTTCCACTCGGATACTCTATAGGCACGATTTTAAATGGGATTATCCATTGGATTGGTTTTGAGAAAGATTTTGGTGGTTTTTCAAAAGTAGTGAACCGAACTCTCTTTCAATCAATCGGAGCGTCTATTATCCTCGGGTACGTTGCATATCTTGGGCTTAATCTCTTTGCACCACTATTCCACACAGATTCATTAGTAGGTATTTTCCTCCAAGGATTCATGGCAGGAATTTTGGGGATTATCGCTGGGGTTATCGTTCTCTTCTTAATGAAAAGCAAAGAGCTCGAAGAGGCCATGGCTGCTATTCATAGTAAGTTTTGGAAGACCAAGGTCATTGCCACAGACTCAGAAATCGTGTAGTTTGCAGAGTACAAACCTTTATATTTATGGATAAAATTAGAAACTTTTCTATCATCGCCCACATTGACCACGGTAAGTCTACCTTGGCCGACAGGATGCTTGAGATAACCGGAACCATCCCCAAACGACAAATGCGTGACCAGGTTTTGGATTCAATGGAGCTTGAACGAGAGAGGGGAATCACAATCAAGATGCAACCTGTGAGAATGAAATACAAAGACTATATTTTGAATTTAATTGATACTCCCGGACACATCGATTTCTCTTATGAAGTTTCAAGAGCTTTGCGCGCCGTTGAAGGATCGATTCTGCTCGTTGATGCGACCCAAGGTGTTCAAGCACAGACTTTAACTACATTAGGCATGGCCAAAGAAGCCGGGCTCGTGATTATCCCAGTGCTGTCAAAAATTGATTCACCTTTGGCTCGAAGAGAAGAAGTGATGAAAGAAATAATTTCACTTTTGGATTGTAGAGAAGAAGATATTATTGAAACTTCTGGGAAAACCGGAGAGGGAGTTGAACATTTACTTGATGTTGTTATAAATAAAATTCCTGCCCCAACAAATTTTAATTCTCAGAAATCTTCTTTCCAAGCTCTAATTTTTGATTTTAAATATTCAAATCACACAGGAGTGATTGTTTTCGTACGAGTGATGAGCGGAAGTATTTCCAAACAAAAAGATCTTAAATTCAAAGTGGCCGGAGGAACTTTTAAGGCTTTGGAAGTGGGAACTTTTTCTCCTTTTGAGACACCATCCGAATTTTTGGGCGCTGGAGAAATCGGTTATATTGTCACAGGTATAAAGCAACCAGGCATTGCTTCTGTGGGGGATACTATCGCTCTTGCAAACGATACAGAACCACCCCTGCATGGATATATGGCACCCAAACCAGTAGTTTGGGCTTCGGTTTATCCAGAATCCCAAGATGACTTTGTCCTTTTAAAACAAGCACTTTTGAAGCTTAAACTCTCAGATTCATCATTCACTTTTGAAGAAGAATCATCCGGTGCGCTTGGGAGGGGATTCAGGTGTGGCTTTTTAGGGATGCTTCATTTGGAAATTATCACAGAACGATTACGAAGAGAATTTAATTTGGAATTAATAGTCACTCTTCCTAGTATTACTTATGAAATAGTTTTAAAAAATGGGAAAAAGGAAATGATTTATTCACCTGGATTTTTCCCAGAAGATTATCTCGTTCAATCTGTTTCTGAACCTTGGGTCAAGGCGACCATCATCACACCCATAGAATATGTTGGACCAGTTTTGCAAATTCTTTATGAACACGAAGCTGAGGTAGGGAATTCAGAAACTTTTGGAGATTCGAGGAACTCTATGATTGTGGAGATGCCTCTTCGAGAATTAATGCGAGGATTTTTCGATAAATTAAAAAGTGTTTCATCTGGTTTCGCTTCTATTTCTTATGAGCTCGAGGAAATGCGTCCGGCCGATGTGGTGAAGCTCGATGTTTTGGTTGCTGACGAATTGGTGCCTGCTTTCTCGCGTATTGTTTCAAGAAGATTAATCGATCAAGAAGCAGAACAGATGGTAGAAAAACTTTTTAGTATTTTGCCCAGACAAATGTTTACTACCAAAATTCAAGCCAAGGGTTTGGGTAGAATTATCTCTTCTCGTACCCTTTCAGCCATGAAAAAAGATGTGACCCAACACATGTATGGAGGAGATATTACTCGCAAAATGAAACTTCGAGAAAAGCAGAAAAAAGGCAAAAAGAAAATGAAAGCGATGGGTAAAGTAAACATACCCCACGATGTCTTTTTGAAAATGATGCGCAGTGATTAGCGGAAACTCGGCATGTAGAGGAGAATCATCGAGATAATCATGAGTGCAGCCAAAACAACCATTATTCTCTGAAGTTTCTTCTTGTGTTGCTTATCGAATAGCATTCAAAATATGCTAGCATAGAGATGACATTTTGACTATTAATCGATGAAAGAACTTCAACAAAAACAAAAAATAAAGCGCAGGATTTATTCTGTTCCCGCTCTAATTATCCTTTTTATCATCACTGTTTTCACTATTCGAGGGACTTATTTAGTAGTAATGAAAGACAGAGAAAGCTCCAAATATGTTAATGATTTAAAGGCCAAAATGAGCTCTTTATTAAACAGAGAAACACAGCTAAAGACCGAAATCGCTCGTTTGGGCACCAGTGAGGGGGTAGATACCCTGATTAAAGAGAAATTTAGTGTTTCCAAACCAGACGAACATGTGGTGGTCATAGTCGATGAACCTTCTGCTCAAACATCTACTTCAACCCCAGAGTCTAATTGGTTTCAAAAGCTCTGGCGCGGTTTCCTTGACTTGTGGTAAGATAATCGAGCTTAAGACAAAATTAATAACTAGCAAGCAAATAAAATGCATAAAGTAGAAATCTATTCAACAGCCACTTGTCACTTTTGTCACCTCGCCAAGGATTTTTTCACAGCCAACAATATTCCTTTCACTGATTATAATGTTGGAATCGATGCTGCTAAACGCGCTGAAGCTGTTCAAAAGAGTGGTCAGATGGGCGTGCCCGTGATTGTTATAGATGGTCAAGTGGTTATAGGCTACGATCAAAACAGGCTCAAGAGTCTACTTGGAGTGTCTTAATTTGGTGTCGAGAGGCGGGTTCGAACCGCCGACCCTTCGCTCTTCAGGCGAATGCTCTACCAACTGAGCTATCTCGACAAATGCTAAAGAAGTATATCAAAATAACCTATTTTTTCAAATTGTGTGATATATTCTGGGCACTGCTCTCGTAGCTCAATGGATAGAGCAAATCCGTCCTAAGGATGAGATGTAGGTTCGATTCCTGCCGAGAGCACAAACTTTTAACCCCTAACCTTTAGTTTAGCTTGACGATGTTTATCAACCTTTGGTAAGCGTAGGATGAGCATACCGTGCTTCTCTATAGCTTCAGATTGATCCACATCTATCTCTTCTGGTAAAACAATAGTTCTCGAAAATGAACCCCAATAAAGTTCTCGGTGGAAATAGTCTTCTTCGGAGAGAGTGCGATCTTCTTCTCGTTTACCACGAATAGTGACAGAGTCTCTGGTGATAGCTACATCGAGGTCATCAGGCTTAACACCGGCGACCATGGTTTTTATCACAATTTCTGAAGGTGATTGGTAAACATCTACGGAAAGTTGACCCTCTTCTTCTTCGGTATCGAGAATCGAATTATTTAAACTGGCTTTGGTGGGCTTTTCATCTAAACTCAAATCGTCTTCAAGTTTGACGGCACCTGTTAATCTTTCAAAAAATGATCTTCTTGGCATGACTATATTATATCTTTATTCGATTTGGGCGCAATGCTTTGATTCGTTCAAAAAATAATAAAAGTAAGGTAACAGCGAACCAAACTACTCCGAAGGTGACAAATGTCTCAGAGACGTTTTGTCTATAGATAAATACATTGAAAGCTGTATGAAATATTACAGCCAAAACGAAGGAAAGACTGACCCAGAATGCTTTTATTTTGGTTGTTTTGAAAAAAGACAAGGCAAAAGCCAAACCAATCGTGGCTGAAGAAACTATGTGGATAAGAGAAGCTCCGATAAATCGGAAACCTCCAGCCGAAACAGCACCGGCGATTTCTTTTTGAAGAAGTGGATTAATAATGAAGAGGGCATTTTCTAAAGCCGAGAATCCGAGTGCCGCAGTAATCATATAAATAACCGAATCAATCGGTTCATCATCATCTCTGGTCCGGATAGCGATAAAATAAGCGGCTGCAAATTTTAATCCTTCCTCAAGTATGGCCCAAAGGAGAAAAGCCATCTGACTCATCCCCGGGAAATAATTATCAACAATTTTTTGTAAGGGTATCACCAGTATAACCACGGCCATACCTGCTAAAAAAGTTTTGGTAATTAAAAACGGTGATTCAGGGTGTTGAGAATCTTCTTTGAGCCAAAACAAAAGCCAAACAATTGCTGGCAAGACGCCACCAAGAAATGCATAAAAAATTGTATTGAAAGTGATCATACTGGCCAAGGTTCAATCATAAGCAAACTTTTCTTATTCATTGATTGCCAGATTTCTTCTGTTAAAAACGGCATAAACGGATGGAGTAGTTTTAAAGAATTCTCAAGAATATAATACAATGTTTCCCCATAATCATCTTTTCCTTTGCTTTCTTCCAAAATCTCATCAGCGAAACGATGCCAGACATACGCATAAATCTTCTCAGCCGCAATATAGAAACGAAAACTTTCCATATCTTGAGTCACTTTCTTGGACAAATTATCAAACTCTTCAATCAAATCGTTTTTAGGTTCACCGATTTTTTCTTTTGAAAGTACAAAACGCGAAATATTCCAAACTTTGTTAGCAAAGTTTTTGTAAGCTTTGATTTTATCTCTGGAAATTCTCATGTCTGTACCAGCAGTATTTCCAACGACGAGAGCCATGCGTCCAGCATCCATACCAAATTCCTTGGCAATATCTAATGGGTCTATCCCATTGCCCAAACTTTTGCTCATTTTTCTGCCTTTATCATCTCGAACTGTTCCGTGTAAATAAACGGTGTGAAAGGGAATATCTTCAAGACAAAATCCTGTCATGAGAATCATACGAGCTACCCAAAAGAAAAGTATCTCATAACCTGTCTCGAGTACATCTGTTGGGTGGTATATTTCGAGATCTTTGGTTTTATCTGGCCAACCAAGGGTTGAGAAAGTCCAAAGGGCTGAAGAAAACCAAGTATCCAAAGTATCTGGATCTTGTTCCCAACCTTCACCAGTTGGAGCCTCTATATCACAATATATCTCATCATTCTTGTACCATACGGGGATTCTGTGCCCATACCAAATCTGTCTAGAAATACACCAGTCTCGAAGATTGTCTATCCAATGAAAATAAGTCTTGTTGAAATAATCCGGGACAATTTTGATTCGTCCATCTTCGACTGATTTCCGCATCATTTCTTTTAGGGATTGACCTTTCCATTCTTTGTTCACATCAACAAACCATTGGGTCATAATTTGAGGTTCAACAAATCCACCGGTTCTATCTGCTGTGGCAATATTATGAATATAGTTTTCATCCACTTTTTCTAACAAACCTTTGGTTCGAAGTTTCTCAATTATTTTTTCTCTCGCATCCTTTATTTTTAAACCAGCAAATTCTCCTGCAATAGGGAGAAGTTTCCCGAAATTATCGATAATTTTTTCTTTATCCAATGAATGAGTTTCAGCAATTTCAAAATCGACTATAGAGTGTGCAGGTGTGATGGTCATCACTCCGGTGCCAAATTCAGGATCAATTCGCTTGTCTTTAATGATAGTGGCTTCAATCGGACCATTAATCCATTCAACGGTGAACTTGTCACCGTGTTTATAGTCTTTATATCGAGCATCATCCGGATGCATCACTACATATTTATCACCGAATTTTGTTTCTGGCCTCGCTGTGGCAATCGTGAAAGGCCCGTATTTCAAATAATAAAATTTAGTTTTCTCTTCCACATAAACAATTTCATCATCAGCGATAGTGGTTTGACCTTTTGGATCCCAATTCACGATTCTTTCTCCTCTATAAATAAGACCAGCATCAAACATTCTTTTGAAAGTCGTTCTTGTGGCCAGAGTCCTCTTCTTATCCAAAGTGAATGCTTCTCGACTCCAATCACAAGAAGCACCGGTTACTCTTATTTGAGAAACAATAGTGTCGTGGCTTTCTTCTGCAAATTTTTCAACTCTGGCCAAAAATTCTTCTCGACCGAGATCGTGTCTGGATTTCCCCTCTGCCTTTTGAATATCTTTTTCTACACGAGCTTGTGTGGCAATAGCTGCATGGTCAGTTCCTGGAACCCAAAGTGTTTTCTTGCCTCGCATCCTTTCAAAACGAATCATAATGTCTTCAATGGTTAGCATCAACGCATGACCAAGATGAAGAACCCCCGTCACATTTGGAGGAGGCATAATGATAGTAAAGGGAGTCTTGTGCCGAGAGGGGAGATTGTCCGGATTAAAAAAGCCACTCTTTTCCCAAAGAGTGTAAATTCTCTGCTCTGTTTCAATTGAATTGTAAGGTGTAAGAAATTTCTTATCCATGCGTCTCCTATATTAGCACGGGTTAAAAATTGTTCCCAAACCTTATAAAGGACAAAATTATTGTTATTTTCATATATGTTGATAAAGTTTGTTATGGGACATAAATAGTCTAATAAAGACATAACAAAGTAGAATTTCTAATTCCCTGTATAGGACAATTAAACTATAAAGGACAAATAGTATTAATACGTTGTAAATAAAGGATAAATCAAAAATGACAATCCAATCACATATCTTGACAAGTTTCGTTTGAAAACGTAGTGTAAGAATATTCTGATGACAAAAGCCATTGCTAACAAATTCACAGTTAAATTACTGGCCATTTACATGATGGTTTGTATTCTTTTGGCAAATTTCCCTTCAACAGTGTTTGCAGCTGGCCTTTCGGTTAATGTCACTGCGAATGGGGTCACTTCGCTTACACTTTCTGGCCCAACCGACACTTTCACTGTCAATGTTTCTTCAACAAATGCGACTGCTTGTCAGATGACTTCACCAGCAGCTTCAGGTATTGCTACGTCTGCCAGCATGAGTATTGGACCCGGGAATCCTTTTTATCCGGCTGTTGGTGGTAGTTCAACTTTTACTGTCACATGTACAGATGGAGTGGACAACGTGACTGGAAGTGCAACTGTTTTTTTGCCAAATCCACCCCCAACTCCTCTAGCCACTCTTTCAGCAGACATAAAAGCCAATGGTTCAGATGGACCAGTTAACTTAAACACGGGAGACACTTATACATATTCTTGGACTTCTACAAATGTTACTGCTTGCCAACTTACATCTCCAGTAGCTTCAGGCATTTCTACATCAGGAAATAGTGCAACTATTAGTTCTGGAAATCCATTTTATCCATCGGTTGGTAGCCCAATCACTATCACCTTGACCTGTACTGATGGGGTAACAAATGTTTCAGATTCTGTAGTCATTAATCTTTTGGCAACTCCTCCGCCTCCTCCACCTCCACCACCAGGTGGCGGAGGGTCATGTACTCTCCCAACTATCAATAGTTCTCTCACAGCTTCAGGAACTGTTAATACAGTGTTTTCTTATACAACTACAACCGCTAGCACGACTACGAGTTTTTCAATAGGTGCTTCTGTTCTTCCAACTGGTTTGTCCTTTAATACGACTACGGGGGTTATCTCAGGGACACCAACACAAAGTGGAACATTTAATATTGCTATAACAGCCACAAATACATGTGGTGTTAATACTCAAACACTTGTTTTGACTATAGCTCCAGCGGTTGTTCCTCCTGTAGTAGTTCCACCTGCTGGTGGAGGGGGCGGTGGTGGAGGGGCTGCTGGAGGAGTCGGAGGTCCAGCTCCAATTAATGCAGTTCTTCCTGGTGGACATAGATCAGGGGGAGGGGGAATTGTGGCCGGCGCTTCTGATGGTTTGGAGTGTTTCTACCTCAGAGATTACATGAGAATTGATTTTCAAAATGATCCAATTCAAGTCATGAGACTTCAAGCTTTCCTTAAGGCCTTCGAAGGATACGACTATGTAACTGTAAACGGTGTCTTTGATCAAGCTACATTCGACGCCGTCTCTGCTTTTCAAATGAAATATAAGGACGACATCCTTACACCATGGGGCCACGCTGCACCTACTGGTTATGTATATATTTTGACTCTTAAGAAAATAAATGAATTATATTGCCAACGTGTCTTTCCAATAAATGAGTCACAGGCTCGTGAAATTGCTGCCTTCAGAGCTCTCTTGGAAAGCTTAAGAAATAAAGGAACACAAGTTAACTTCACTCCTGAAGGCACGATTGTAATACCTGAGGGGACATCAACTCCTGCTCAACTCCCAATCGTCGGAAAGACTAGTCCACCTAAAGGACAAAATTTAAATAATCTAGCCGCAGCCATATTTGCTGGGCCACCAACACTAGCTGATGCACTAGGGTGTTTATACCGGTTCCTCATTCTCTTGATTGTCCTTTATATAATTGCTGATATATTGGCTGATGTCCTTTATAAGGATAAACAAAATGTCCTTAAAAAGTTTTTGTTCAAATGGACAACTATGTGTATAGGTTTGATCATCAGTATTGTCTTGGCTTATCTTCTAGGATTTTGGTGCTTAATCCTTCCTCTTCTTATAGCCTTGATTTGTTCAATAATTTGGATAGCTGTTTTTGAGAAGCATGAGTCAATTAAAGCGTCTTTCAAATCATGGTCTCTGGTGATTGATGCTCGCGTAAGAAGTATTCTAAAAAGAAACAATCTCCCGTCTAAAAAGTAAGATTTCCTTTGGCCTCTAGTTTTTTCTTGTTTGTTTTATAGCCATTCTTGATTTTGAAATATCCGGCCATCCCTATCATCACTGCATTGTCCGTAGTCAGAGAGTTTTCGGGTATAAATATTTTCAAATCAAAATACTTCTCCTTTAGTTTTTGAAGTTCTCCTCTTAAATATTTATTGGCTGAAACTCCCCCGGCAATGATAAGGGTTTTAACCGCGTATTGTTCCAAGGCTTTTTCTGTTTTGTTTATAAGTACTTCAACACAAGCATCTTCGAAAGCATGAGCCATTTCTTCTTTTATCTCATCATTTAAAATTTGCCCTCTCAATCTATATAAAACTGAAGTTTTTAGACCAGAAAAGGAAAAATCAAAATCTTTCGAATGAATCATTGGGCGCGGAAGTTCAAAAGTCGGCTCTAAACCCTTATTTCTATGAATATCCGCGAGTTTAGAGATTTTTGGTCCACCTGGGTATTCGAGGTCTAATAATCTGGCTACCTTGTCGAAAGCTTCGCCCACAGCATCATCTCTGGTTTTGCCCAAAATCTCGTATTTCTCATAATTTTTTATTAAGACTAGTTCTGTATGACCGCCTGATACCAATAAAGCCAAAGTGGGGAAACTAATTTTCTCACCAGTATTAAAAAATGGAGAATAAATATGTCCCTCCATGTGGTTAACGGGAATGATTGGAGTTTTCCATTCAGTCGCAAGTTTTTCTGCATAGAGTATTCCTTCCCACAAAGCCGGTTCAAGTCCGGGGCCGACAGTGACTGCAATATAGTCAATATCTTTGGGTTCAGTTTTTGCTTCTTTTAGAACTCTCCCCATCAAAATAGGCAAGTTTTTATGATGTTCTCGCTTGGCCAGCATAGGAACCACACCCCCAAACTCCTTATGCATCTCAATTTGGGAAATCAGGGCGTTCCCAAGGATCTTGAACTCTGGTGCCTCAAGTGAGCCACTGCATTCAAGCAGGGCTACAGCGGTCTCATCACAACTGGTTTCTATGGCTAATATTTTCATTAAAACGGTAATAAACAGTATATCGGACTATAAACTATAAGTGTATAATAAGGCAATGATAAAGGATTATGTACGGGCGGCGAACTACTTAAGCGCCATCCAAATTTATTTATGGCAGAACTTTTTATTAGAAAAGCCTCTAAGCAGTGATGACATAAAACCTCGCCTTTTGGGTCATTGGGGAACCTGTCCGGGGATTAATTTCGTTTATGCTCACTTGAATGATCTCATCATTCGACACAAACTCGACATGATGTTTATTCTTGGTCCTGGGCACGGTTTCCCAGCTCTTCAAGCCAACTTGTTTTTAGAAAAAACTCTCGGCCGATATTATCCAGAAGCATCTCAAACAGAAAGTGGTATTGCATATCTAGCCAAAAATTTTAGCTGGCCATACGGATTCCCGAGTCACTCGAATCCTGGAGCTCCCGGAGTAATCCTTGAAGGAGGAGAACTTGGTTATTCACTTTCGACTGCGTGGGGAACAGTTCTCGACAACCCAAAACTCATCACAGCCTGTTTGGTTGGGGATGGGGAAGCAGAGACGGGACCACTGGCTACCTCATGGCACCTAAATAAATTTATTAATCCAAAAACGGATGGAGCAGTTTTACCTATTCTTCATCTGAACGGATACAAGATTTCTGGCCCGACGATTTTCGGCCGAATGAATAATGAAGAATTGAAAAATCTTTTTTGTGGATATGGTTATGAACCTTTTGTTGTTGAAGGGGAGGACGATGAACTTTATGAGACAATGCCCAAAGTTTTGGAAACCTGTTTAGAAAAAATTCAAACTTTACAGAAAAATGGCAAAACGGAAACTGATTCCTTTGCTCGTTTCCCGATGATTATTTTAAAAACTAAAAAAGGTTGGACTGGAGTAAAAGAATCGAGAGGCCGAAAAATCGAAGATAATGCACTCGCTCACCAAGTTGTTTGTTCTCATGTGAAGACTGATCCAGAAGAATTAAAATCTGTTGAAGCATGGTTCCGCTCTTACAAATTTGATGAATTGTTTGATAAGGAAAAAGGTTTTGCCCAAAGTATTACTGATCTGATTCCTCCACCAGAGTTGGCGATGGGAAACAACAAACACACTTTTGGTTTGAAATACGAAGGCAAGCCCCTCGACTTGCCTTCAGCCGAAAGCTTGATGGAAGATGCGAGTATACCCGGCACAGTTGGTTCTAGCAGTATGATTCGTATGTCCCTTTTCCTCAAGGAAGTTTTTCAAAAAAATAAAGATAATAAAAATTTTCGCCTGATGTCTCCGGATGAAACGTATTCAAACAAACTTCAAGCGATTTTCACTGAGACTTCAAGGGCTTTCGACGGTCGAATCGAACCTTGGGATTTGGATTTGTCTCCTGATGGACGAGTGATGGAAATGTTGTCTGAACATTCTCTTCAGGGTTTGGCCCAAGGATATATCTTGACCGGCAGGCATGCAGTCTTCGCTTCATACGAAGCTTTTGTTCAGATTGTCTCGAGCATGGCTGATCAATACGCGAAGTTTCTCCGAGTGGCACGTGAGACTGCTTGGAAAGGGGACATTCCTTCGTTTAATTATATTTTGACTTCGAGCGGTTGGAGACAGGAACACAACGGCTTTTCGCATCAAAACCCTGGATTCATCGACGCGATGCTACAGAAACAAGGTTGTTTTGTAAAAGTTTTCTTTCCTCCTGATGGGAATACAGCTCTCGCTGTTTTAAAACAATGTTTAGAATCTAAGAATGAAATCAATCTAATTGTTGCTGGGAAAACCCTTGAACCAAGATGGCTAGATGAGAAGTTAGTAAAGAAAGAATTAGAATCGGGGATTATGACTTGGGATTTTGCAAGTGACCCAAATCCAGATTTGATTTTTTCTGCGGCCGGAGAATATTTGACCAAAGAAGCTCTAGCCGCGATGATGATTATTCGCAAACATTTACCCCAAATCAAACTTCGTTTTGTGAGTCTCTTGGAAATTTCAGCCATAGGGATAGGCAACTCTTCATGCAAAATTCCTCTTCAAACATTCAATGATTATTTTGAAAAAGATAAACCAGTCATTTTTAATTTCCATGGATATCCAGAAACTTTGAAGCAAGTTTTATTCGATGAACAAGATGGTCACAACAGATTCTCTGTTCATGGTTATACAGAAAATGGCTCAACCACAACACCTTTTGACCTTCACCTTAGAAACAAAACTAGTCGCTACGATCTTGCAATGGAAGCTTTTAAAACCTTGACTGAAAGGGGATTAATCGAATTAAGCCAAGCCGAAGAATTAAATGCTGAATACCAAAAGAAAATCACAGAGCATCATGATTATATAATTCAATACGGTGTTGATCCGGAGGAAATTACCAATTGGCAATGGTCAAGATAAATTTATGAAAATTTTAACTGTAAATGTGGGGAGTGAATCGAAGAAATTCGCACTTTTCGATGACGAGAAAGAGATTTGGTCCGTTCACATTGAAGAAAGAGAAGGAGAACTCGGTGAAGACAAAATGTCCGAACAATTCGATATTATCGCTTTTAGGATTGTTGCTCCGGGGAATTATTTTAGACAACATCGAATTATTGATAGTGGGTTTCTAACTCAATTTGAATTAGCCAGACAGAAAGCTCCTCTCCACATTGATCGAACTCTCGCTGAAATAAAATTTTTTCAAGCGAAATTCCCAAATATCAAGATGGTTGGGATTTCTGATTCAGCTTTTCATTCCACACTTCCAGATTATGCTCGGCTTTATGCCCTGTCTGCATCAGATTCCAAAGCCCTCGAGATAGAGCATTTTGGATATCATGGGATTGCCGTCTCGTCGGTGGTAGAAAAATTAAAAGAACAAAACAATTTACCTGCGAATATTATCGTTTGTCACCTTGGGGGAGGTTCGAGTATCACAGCTCTTAAGAATGGTGTGAGTATAGATACGAGTATGGGATTCACTCCGCTTTCTGGACTCACCATGGCAACAAGAGTGGGGGAAATTGATCCGGGGGCTCTGGTCTATTTGTCAGAAGCGAAAAATTTACATGGTGAAAAATTTGAAGAATATCTTGGAAATCAATGCGGATTCCTCGGGTTCGCTGGTACTCCGAGTATGAAGCAACTTCTTGCCCAAGAATCGAATGATCCTCAATCGGCTTTGGCTATAAAAATGTTTGTGTATCAAATTCAAAAATACATCGGAGCTTACGCTGTCGCCCTTAGTGGTCTCGATCTACTCGTTTTTTCTGGTGGAATAGGGGAGCCGTCAGAACCAATTCGCTCAAAAATCATGGCTGGTCTCGGTATGTTGGCTAAAAGTGTTTTGATTGTGCCTGTGGATGAAGCCAAGGAGATGGTGAGACTAACCAAGAATTTATAAAAACCTGAAAGGGGGAGGCCTCATTTTTTAATCTATCTGATATCATTAATATTTAATTGTTCTTTGTATATTGTTTCCCAAAAATTCTTTTTGGCTGGTCGATAATCTTTGTATAATTTTCCTTCGAATGAATGTTTTAAATCATTGTATTTTTTGAGTAATACCGGATTGTTTATTAACACATCTCTCGCTTCCCAATATTGACGTTCGGCGTCTGTTTCTGAAACACTAACTAAATAATCTGTAGAAAATTTTTTTCCTTTACTATTAAATATTGCTTTACTTTCGTTCCAGTTTTCTAGATTTTTTGCCTGGCCATATTTTTTTAATTGTTCTATTACATAAGACAAATCTTTTTTTTGTACAATGATTTGTATATCGATATCTTTTTTAGTTAGGCTACCCGGAATCGATGCACCACCCACATGTTCAAAAACAACACTGATTCCAGAGAGCAAGTTTCCTAGCAACTCGCTTTCTTTTTTGAAAAAATCTTTAGCTTCATCCCAAAATTCCTCAACCGGAAAGAAGTGACAGGTTTCCAAATCTGCTGGCATATATGACCCTAATTATACAAGATTGGAACCAACTGGCTCAAGAAATTCATAATTGGGCTTTAATAAACATGGAGTTTAGGGGCTTAATCTAAGCCTTAATTGGATTGTTCAAAACTTCACAATTAAATGCAGATAAAAGTGCTATACTGAAGTTACGTAGAATTTTGCCAAAGCATGACAGAAAATTTTTTTGTAGGAAAACTCGAGGCTCATTTTAGAAACGAGGGTTGCTTTACTAGGCGAGAAGTGGGTGTCGGCTACGGTATTGCCGATCTAGTGCTTTTCAAACCTAATAAGGAAAAAATACAAAAACGTTTAAAGCATAGACAACACATAAGGTTGCTAAATGAAAACTACTTTAAAGTGTTAAGTTTAATAACAGATTCGGAATCAAAAAAAGCGCCGACACCACTTTCTTCAATTGAGGAAAATATATCAGTGTCATCTCAAACGTTACGATACAAGATTCTTCCCAAACTAAAAAAGTCTGGTTACATAAAAGAAGTTGGTAATAACCTTTATTTAAAAATTAACGGCTGGTTGCCAATAGGTAAAGAACTAGTTGCTATTGAGGCAAAATTGCATGATTGGAATAACGGCCTCCGTCAAGCAATAAGGTATAAAACTTTCGCACACAAGGTGTATTTGGCTATGCCAGAACAGACGGCAAAATCAGTGAATAACTCCCAACGAGAAATGTTAGAGAAATACGAGGTGGGTTTAATATCCTTTAACCCTGAGTCAATGAAAAAAACTGTTCTCGTTAATGCTCCGTCTCGGAAACCTGCCAATCCACATAAACGAGATTATGCGTCTGAGTTTTTTTGGAATGTTGAAGTCAAAAAGAAGGCGAGCTCTTTGCTATAGCTTTGACGTAACAATCAATGAATTTCTTTGTTTTCTCACAGCGAATGTTTTCGTATGACTTTATATCTAAAATATGTGAATCTTCCGATATTATAATTTTTGATCCTGAAGCCTTTGCCACTCTAAAATATTCATCATCATCTGGATCAGCGGTTATTCTCTTTCCGTCGTATATCCCTTCGGTATCAACTATATTAATGAAAGATTTATAATCAAAGTCTAATTTCTCCGGCGTGTATAATTGTTTATCCAGATATTTCTTAAATTTTTCACGACTTATTACATCAAGAAATTCTTCATATGTTACTGCAGACCCATAAAGTACAATTCTTTTTTCTAAAGCCAGATTGATCACCCACCTTTTTGGCCCTCCGTGCCCAAGAAACCCACCGATAATTACGTTGGTATCAGGAACAATTTTAATCATTGGAATTGTCTAACTCCTTTAATAACCCCTCCAATTCTTCCTCGTCAACAGAAGGATCAGACCACGATAGGGCTTTCTTTAATACCAAAGACCACTGTGCTAGGTATTGGGAGTCTAATTTCCATGCGTATTTAATAATGTAACTATCGAGAAGCTTCTTCGCATTCTCGACCCGATTGAGCATATACTGAATCTTTTCCTCTCTTGTTTTTCCTTGCAAAGCTTTTGCCTCAGCTATTTTTGAAAGAATGTAGTGTTTATTTTTATTTTCACTGTCAGGATCTCCTACGCTAAAATCAATTTTACTTTCGGCAGATTCACTTTTGTATTCAATATTTCTCGCCTGTTCGTAGTTTAGAGATCCCATTATCTCTGGTATATACACACGATTGTGCGTGTTCCCATTTCCTCCGGTACCAGATTCAAGTCCTTTTGTAGAGAATCCTTCTCCTATGTTGATGGAACTACCAAAAGCGTTCGCACTCAAGGCAATAAGTATTTCTCCAAAGTTTCCAATGGGGGCGCATATAACTTTTAAACGAGACCCCATCAGATGAACCAAGTTTGCATAACCAAGTAAGTGTTGGATTTCCATTTTTCTTGCATCAAACTCATCTATACCTATGATTACTCCTTCAATTTTATCTGAATAGTCATCGCAATACCTGCTATAGATGTGATTAATAACTGGGAGTCTGCTTAGAACAGATAACCCTAGACACAACTTCGCATACAAAGGTAGCGTAATTTTGTTCTCCTCTAGATACAAAATCGTCTCAGAAAGTAAAGTCAAGTTTATACTAAATTTTGTATCATCTGTATCGGGTGAAAATAGGTACGGAGCAATCAAAACACTCGCCCCTGCTTTTATTTGTTCTTGGATAGATATCTGAATAAATTCTTTTCTGATTGTTTTTTCAGAATATAAAATCTCTGGTTCAACTTGTGGATAGCCAATTTCTTTGAAATTTTCTTTTTCTTTTGAATCAGCAAAAAATGCTTTGTGAGTCACTGGATCAACCATAAGGTTGGTAGTCATTTTTGATATGTTTTCAAGAATGGACGGTCGCCATTTAATGTGACTCAAATCAATAAGTGCATGTGTGATCGGAATTTGGTAGTCTTCTATTTTTCCATCCATGAATCTTGGAAGGAAAATTGGGCTGTCATTTGTCTCTAAGAAAGTCATTGACCTATTATATATCACGAAATAAGGCTTACTTCAAGGTCTTGCCATTGAGAATCAGGCACAAACCAGCAAGAGAATTAAGATAAATCACTGCAGTTTCTTTATCTATCTTGTGATTGTTTTCTTCAGTAAAGCACTTTATACATTCATTTATGAGTTCCTCACTATATTGAATCATTTAATTATTTTGTTTTTGGTTTTGGGAATCCTCTTCCTTCTGCGTATCTTTTGTGTTGTCCTACATTGTAATCAAATCTATCAGCATCTTTTCGTTCTTGGGCTAAATCTACAAAGTTCATAATAATAAATCTAACAACTGCGTAGACAGCAGTCATCGTCAGGAACAATCCAATAAAGGCAAATATGCTTAGAAAATCTACGGACATGGGTATTGCTTAGTCGTGATTAATCCCGTGGCATACAAAAAGCCCACCACGGGTAGAGACCGAAGTCTCTCGTACCAGTTTCCCGATACGGCGAGTAAAGCGACCCCATGATGGGTTTTTTGTGCTTTACTCGACTTTCTTCACCATGCCAGCATTGCTACTGGTTTAGGCTACTTTTCATCCCTTATTTAGATACCAATCAATTATATAGCTTTGACTCAAAAAAGCCACCCGCATTGACATTGTAAATAAATTCAATGCCCAGTTGAATTTTTGCTTGACTTTTGTTTCGAAAAAGATTACGCTTTTAGCTAGCTTAAGCTTTAAAGCAATAAGCGATTTAGATTAGGTCATAAGGTTTCTTGAAAAAGACAGGCGTTTGCTGGGTCTTTTTTATTTTGTGAAAAGAGGTAAATAGATTGCATAAAAGCCCCCTTAGAAATTTCTGAGGGGGCTTTTTGCGTGGCACAAAATGCGAATTGCGCCACGCCTGCTTTAGCGGGCGGGCGCAGGTGGAAAACGAACCTTAGCGACTTGCTACTTAGTTAACTCAATACAACAGAAGAAATGATTTACAGAAAAATTATTAGGTATGGAAATAATCTTGAAGTTTATGAATATGAACGAGAGCCAATTCGACACAGAAGAATTAACAGAGGAAGTAAAAGCGATGATGGCGATAAGGATTTGGAGCCTGATAGAGGCGATAGCCTATCGGAAAGGAAGTTGGGGCAGAGACAAAATAATAGTAGGCGCACTATGGTGGCTTTCAGACGGCTTGTCGCATCTAACCTGCACGGATCTGAGCTTCCTATACTCCTTACTCTCACCTACAAAGAAAATATTACCGATCTCTCGATCGGATATCAGGATTACCGAGCTTTTATCCAAGCTCTCCGTTATAAATACGGAAAAAATTTCAGGTACATTTCAGTCCCAGAATTTCAAAAGCGTGGAGCCGTTCATTTTCACGCTTTGTTCTGGGGGCTACCCTCTGAATTATATTTGGAAGAACGGAAAACTAGAGAAATTGCTTTGATGTGGGGTAAGGGTTTTATTTATATGAAAGAAACGGATGGGCACGAAAAACTTTCAACTTATCTTGCAAAGTATATGTCTAAGGCTTTTATCGATGAAAGATTAAAAAACCAAAAATCTTATGTTTCTTCTAGAAATATTGATCGTCCTATGGTTGTCAGAGGCATTTCTCCAAAATGGCCAATTGTCGAAGATTTTCTAGAAGATAAGGAGTATGAAGTCGTGCAGAGAGAATACGAGACGCAATGGCTTGGAAATTGTGTTCATAGATTATATAAGCTTGTCTAATTTTATGATTTCTTTAGAAGAGCTTAGAAGAATAGACCCCACTTTAGAAAAAATCTCAGACGATGAACTTATTATAATCAGAAATTATTTATACGCTCAAGGGCAACTTGCCTTTGAGTGTTGGTTGGAGAAACAAAGTGGTTCCAAATATCCCGTTAGGGTTGATGGACTTCTAGAAATTGATATGTAAAAGTACTGCTATGGAAACTTCTAAAAATGCCATAATTTATTGTCGAGTGTCCTCTCTTGAACAAGTAGATGGAACAAGCCTTGAATCACAAGAAAGGCTTTGTAAGGAATATGCACAAAAAGAAGGGGTCAATGTTTTACAAATATTTGTAGAGAGAGGAGAATCCGCTAAGACGGCTGATAGGACAGAATTCGTTAAAGCTATTAGTTTTTGCTCTGACAAGAAAAACAAAGTCTCATATTTTATTGTTTATAAAATAGATCGTTTTTCTCGTAATCAAACAGACTATGCAATTGTTAAACAAAGACTTAAAAAATATGGTACTGAAATTCGTTCTGTATCTGAAAAAATAGACGACACGCCATCGGGCAAACTTATGGAAGTAATGCTCTCCGGTTTTGCAGAGTTTGATAATAATGTCCGTACCGAAAGGAGTGTAAATGGTATGAGGGAACGTATGAAGCAAGGTGTTTGGGTCTGGCGCGCTCCTATTGGGTATTATCGCCTCTCACAGAAAGCAAACATCACCCCTGACCCCAACTTCGCTCCTTACGTCAAAATGGCCTTTGAGGAATACTCAAAAGGTACTTATACCTTCGAATCTTTAGCTTTGTTTCTAACCAAACGTGGTTTTATCACAAAGCAAGGTTATGCCCCGATTCCTCAACTTATTGAAAAGATGATTAAGAATCCTTTATATGCAGGCATTATCAGAGTTTGGGATTTTGAAATCAAAGGTGCATTTGAACCAATAATTGATGAGAATCTTTTTTATCTCTGTCAGGGTGATGGTAAAAAACGTAAGATTTCACACAATGTGAAAAACCCAAACTTTCCTTTGAGAAGAAAAACTGTGTGTCAGTTTTGTGGTGAGCCACTAACCGGAAGCCACTCAACAGGGCGTATGGGTAAAAAATATCCGTATTATCATCACCACAATCAAAAATGTTCACATGCAAAGTTTATACCGAAAGAAGCTTTTGAGCAGATGTTCGTTGAGTATTTAAATGAAATAAATCCAGATTTTAAATATGAAAAAGCATTTAAAGCTATTGTTCTTGATATATGGAAAAGGAATTTTAAAAGTTTCGATGAGACAAATGAACAAATCAGAAAAGAAATAAAATCACTTGGACAACAAAGACAGCGTATTTTTGATCTACTTGAATCTGGTACTTACACCAAAGAAGAATTTATCGCTCAAAAGGACAGCGTTAATAGAAAAATAGCTCAAAAAGAATTACTTATTCACGATAAACGAATCGAGGAATTTAATATGGATGAGGCACTAGAATATTGTTTTAGTTTCGTTCGTAATACTGCGAAGACATGGCTTGAGTTAAAAGACAGACCGGAAAGACGTTTGCGGTTCCAAAATTACATCTTTGATGAGAAAATCTATTTTTCTGGAGAGAAATTTGGAACCACTAAATTAACACCAATCTATAACATATATCAGCAGTACTTACTCGATCCATCCCAATTGGTGACCCTACCGGGAGTCGAACCCGGCTTCCAAGCTTGAAAAGCTTGTGTCCTAACCGATAGACGATAGGGCCTTTAAAACAAGGCTTATATTAACATTTTTTAGGAAAAATGCTATAGTTCGCCGTACGGAAGAGTGGCTGAGTGGTTGAAGGCACTGGTTTCGAAAACCAGCAGGGGTGAAAGCTCCTCGAGAGTTCGAATCTCTCCTCTTCCGCCAAACTAAATTTTAGTATAAAGTAGTTTTATTGCGCGGTTAGCTCAGTTGGTAGAGCATCCCCTTGACGTGGGGAGGGTCACAGGTTCGAGTCCTGTATCGCGCACCATGTTCAGACGAATTTTTTCCACTTTATTTTTCATACTGATACTCGCAGGGACGGGGATTTACTTTTATAACCAACAACCTTGTCTAAATCCAATCGGGTTTAAGATTGGTATTATCGACAATCGGTTTGGATTAAGTCAAGCAGAATTTAAACAAATCTCCATTCAAGCCGAAGAGATTTGGAACAAAGATGCAGGCAAACCGCTGTTCAAATATGATCCTAAGGGAGCTCTCACTGTGAATTTGATTTATGATTCAAGGCAAGCCAATGCAGACAAAAATGCAGGCATCATCTCAACCATTAATGAAACCACTCAATCTGCTGATGCTGTTAGGACACAATTTTTGGCTCTCGAATTGAACTATAAACAAAGTCTTGCAGACTACAATGCCCTCCTTGCCGAACGGCAGGATTTTAATGCGATTGAATCAAAAAGATTAGAAGTTAACGCTCTGGCTGAACAAATAAATGCCTTGGTAAAAAAATATAATTATTTAGTTAATATTGCGAACACAAATATTAATACAGTGAATCAATCTGCTGGTAAAGAATTTGAAGAAGGGGAGTATGTCTATGATCAAAACGGCAAGAGAATAAATATTTATGAATTCAAAACTCGTTCAGAGCTTATTCGAGTACTCGCTCACGAATTCGGCCATGCTCTCAACATGGATCACAATAAAAATCCAAAATCAATTATGTATTATTTGAATCAAAGCTCGAATGAGATACCTACTGCCGAAGATACCCAAGCCTTGAAAGCCGTCTGCAGGATGAAATAATAAGTGGACAAATTGTTTATTTTGTGCTAGGGTTGCCTCAGATCATGATGCACCGCGGATTTTTTCCGCGAACCCCTTCTCGAGGTCTTCACCATGCGTACCTTCATTTGGTTCATCATCCTGGCCCTTTTCTTGGCTCCAATGAGCCAAATTCAGAGTCAGAACACGTGCGGGGCCTGTGTGCCCAATACCACTGGGGCCACTCTTGCCGCTCTCAAGGCGAGGATGGACAGTGTGAACAAGCGTCAAGATGCTCGCATCGCGAGCCTTCAAGCTTTACGAACCAAGATGCAGGAGGACATTCGGGTGCTGTCGGAAAAGCTTCTCGATCTCAATTCGAGGTCGATGACCGACACATCAGTCACCAACGAGCTGGCTCGATATTCTGTCGAACTGACCGGAATCAACAGTCAGATTCGAGAAATCATCGAGCATCAGGAAGCGATGGACCGTGAGGCCAAGGCACGAGCAAGCGAGCGTTTGAACGAAGATATTCGGTACAGCGCCGGGCTAACCAATGGTCAGAAGTGGGCCATTGGAGGTGGGGTGGTCGCGGTTGTCGGCACCACTCTTTACTTCGTTGGCCGGAATTCTGGTTGGTGGGGAGGCAAGACGACAAACATATCGGTTGTTACGAACACCTGTGTCGGTGTTTGTAAGTAAGGTTCTGGGGTCTCGCAAAACATCGCGAGACCCTTTTCATTTTATTTCCCTGCGTGCAAGTATAGGTAAATATCTTCGAGAGCTTTTACTGCATCCCCAGCCGCGATGTTGTTTTGGTGATAGAGTCCATCAGTACAATCTCCAGCTGCCCAAATTTCTGAGATTTTTGTTCTTTGGTTTTTTGGATCAACAGGAATTTGTTTGATTTGGTTTAGTTCGATTAATCCTTCGACAAGATTCGTACTGGGGACGAGTCCGATTTCAACAAATATTCCTGTAGTAGGCAGATCAATTTTATTTTTGTTTTCATCCTCGTATACGATTGAGGATACGAAGTCTTGACCTTTTATTTCTATTGGAGTGGCATTCATAATAATTTTCATATTCTGATGCGCATGAATTTTTTCTAGAGTAGCTGGATCTGCTTTTATCATACTGCTTCTGTTCAAGAGGGTGACAGACTTCGCATAAGCCAAGAGTTGAGCCGAAGATTCCAATCCTGCGTTTCCTCCTCCTATGACCACTACATCTTGTCCGGTGAAAAGTGGTCCATCACATGAAGCACAATAAGTGATACCTTTGTTCTCAAATTCCTTGGCTCCGAGAATGTCTAGTTTTCTTCGAGTGCTACCTGTGGCCAAAAATACCGTTTTGGTTTCGTATTTTCCTTCTTTGGTAGTGATAGAGAAATTGTCACCATTCTTTTCGATTTTTTGTACCCATTCGTTTAAATGAATATCTACAACATCGGTCGACACAGTCCTAAGATGATTTTCTAAAGCTTTGCCCAGATTTACTCCAGAAATATTCAAGGTGCCAATCCAATTTTCTACCCCCATGGATTCTACAGACTGACCCCCTATAGATTCTGCGATGAATAAGGTTTTCAATCTTTTGCGTGCAGCATATATACCTGCGGATACACCGGCTGGCCCCCCTCCGATAATTACTAAATCATAAGTCATAGTGAAATAAGAATAACAGATTAAAATTTTAAAAACAAAAAACCGCAAGGTTGACCGGAGTCAACCTTGCGGAATGCTTAGCCTCGCGTCCAGTTCTTGGTGGCAGTCTCCTCTGCTCGCAAGCTTCTGAATTGTCTGTTGGTGACGAGGAGTGCTGTCATGACAAACAAAACGAAAGCGAACCATATGGGGTGAATCATGAGCAGTATGCCCGCACCCTGACCGCCAACGGCCCCAAGAGCCCGAACAAAACCCTTCCTCAATTCTCCTTCCATGGCTGAAAGGGCGAAGGAGGCAAAGGCGATGAGCACAGCCAAGGCCCACCCAATCTCATGCTCGTTGGAGATGGCCATGAAAAAACACACAAGGAACACCACATACACCCTTCGTGCATCTGATCTTACTTCCTTTCTATAGAAGGAAATGAGGTAATCCACAGAGCCCTCGGCGTGAGAGAAGGTGTGACTGTAAAGTACAATACAATGAAAAACATAATAGAGCAAACAATAAAACCGAGGGTAAACCTCGGTTTTATTGAACTGATAATTTATTTTTTATTTTAGTTTTGAACGACGGAGAAAGGCCGGCACAGCACCCCAATCATCATCGTTGTCGTTTGCTGATGGTGCAGGGGTTGATTCTGGTTTTTTGATTTCCTCCACTTTTTCAATTGGCTTGGAGAAGGTGTTAAAGATCTTTCCTTTTTCTCCATCGTTTGAAGCAGCACCACCGAAGAGAGAAGTAGCCTTCTTTTGCATGTGTTCAGGGAAGCTCGAAGCGATAACAGTAATCTTGAGTTCACCTTTCTTGAGTTTGTCATCCTTGACTGTACCGAAGATAATCTTTGCATTTGGATCAACTGATTCGGTGATAACCTTGGCTGCATCTTGGATTTCAAACATAGTGAGGTCGTCACCTCCAGCGATAGAGAAGAGGACTCCCTTGGCTCCGTTGATTGAGATTTCAAGGAGTGGGGAAGAGATAGCCATACGAGCGGCCTCTTCTGCGCGTTTCTCTCCAGAAGCGTGCCCAATACCCATAAGGGCAGCACCTGCGTTTTCCATCACAGCGCGAATATCCGCGAAGTCGATGTTGATAATACCTGGGGTAGTGATGAGGTCTGAGATACCTTCAACAGCTTGTTTAAGGATGTTGTCGCAAGTTGCGAATGCGTTCTTGGCAGTAGTGTCCTTGTCTATTGTTTGAAGAAGTCTGTCGTTCGGAATGATGATGAGAGCATCAACTGCTTGGCGGAGTTCATCTATAGCCACATCAGCGATTTTCATTCTCTGAATACCTTCGAAGAAGAAAGGCTTGGTGACCACAGCGACTGTGAGGCAACCAGATTCCTTCGCTGTACGAGCGATAACCGGAGCTGCTCCAGAAGCCGTACCCCCTCCCATTCCACCAGCGATGAAGACCATGTCTGCACCCTTGATGGCTTCTTGAATTTCTTCTTTGGTTTCTTCAACTGCTCGTTTGCCCAATTCAGGATTCATCCCCGTACCCAAACCACGAGTGAGGTTTTTCCCAATGTGGATTTTCTTCTTGGCGAGCGAGTGGTGCAAGTCTTGGGCGTCTGTATTAATGGAAATAAAGTCAACACCTTTGACTTTTGAATTAATCATGTGGTTGATGGCGTTCTTTCCTGAACCCCCAACCCCGATAACTTTTATCCTAGCGAAAGCTTCTACATCTGGTTTAATTTGTGGCATATTTTTTCTTAATAGTTTCTTGGGCATATACTACCTAAGCCTTTCCCAAAAGAAAAGGAGTTGACATTTTCCCTAAATGGTTTGTGAAAAAGAATGTTTAAGGCAGGAATTGAGAGAACCAATCACCAACTTGGCGCAAACCCTTTTTCCCAGATTCAGCGATTTTTTCAACATTACCGAGACCGATTGAACGCTGTTCATTTTCTGCATTGAAGCCGAGAACCGCGAGGCCATAAGCTACTGACCAAGATAAATCTTTCTGTTTGATGTGTGATTCAGAATTTCCTGCCTTGCCGGCGGGCAGGTCTTCTCCAAAATGAATTTCTGCGAGGCGAGAAGGAAGTTTGAGGTTACTCTCGGCCAATTCTTTTATCATACTTAGTCTGGCCCCTCCTCCAGTGATGATGATGCCGGCTGGGAGAAGGGCATTCCTTCCAATCTTTTTTAGGTGGGTTTCAATTAATTCAAACATGTCTTCCAATCTGGCTGAAATAATCTCATCCAGTTTCTTTTTGGAATAACTGGAGTTAGTGATAGAGCCAAGTTTGATGGATTCAGCTTCTTCAAGTGAAATCTTTAGCCCTAAAGCAATATCATTTGTGATGTCTGTACCTCCGATAGGGAAAACTTCGAGGGAAATCGGATTACCATTCTCAAAAACAATCATAGAAAGTGTTTCTGCGCCAATGTTGGCCAAAACACACCCTGCTTTCTTTTGTTTTTTATTCAAATTTACAAAACTAGCTGCGATAGGAGCAGCTACTACGTCTATCACTTCTATATCTATTTCCTCAATCGCTTTGATTAAGTTTTGGATGTGAATTTCCTGACACATAATAAAAAATGTTTTCACATCCAATTTTTCTGCCTTTAAACCCAAGGCTTGTCCCCAAACTGCTTTCCCATCAACCTTGTATTCAATCGGTATGGTATTGATAATTTTTTTGTTCAAAGAAACCGAATGGGGGATAGCTGCCTCGGCCACTTCGAGAGCTTTGTTCACATCGAGAGCCGTCACTTCAAAGTCCGCTCTAGAAATAATCGTTCCACCGTTTGTGGTGATGCCTGAAAGGCCTATTCCTCCGATAGAAACAAAGGCTCTTTTAATTTTAAAATTAGAAGCTTTTTCCGCTTTCCTCACTGCTTCTTCTATAGCTTCTGAAACCTCGGAAATATTAGTAATAAAGCCGTGGCGTAGACCTCTGGATTCTGCTCCACCACTGCCAATTATTTTTGGATAAACTTTATCTTCGTGACGAATTTCTTCAGCAACAACAACTTTGATCTCGTGGGTGCCTATATCAATGCCTACTGCTATTTGACGAGCCATGAATTTTAAATTTTTTGCGTAGTTTGGATTCCGCTTTCTCCATTGTACCGCCATGTTCCATTCCCTTCAAATGACACAAACCGTGAATAAAGAGAAAACCGATGAAATTTGGAAAAGTTTGGTTAAATACCCTCGCTTCTTTTTGAGCCAATTCTAAATTTATGAATATTTCACCAGAATTTTTGGAAAGTGGAAAAGAAAGGATGTTGGTCGGTTTATTTTTCTTTCTATAAATTTTGTTTAAGTTTTTGGAAAAATCATTATCTACAAAAACAAGCGAAAGTTGATAACGCTTGCCCAAGCATGCGTTTTTTATATTTGAAAAAGGGATAATAAATTCTGGCTTTTTTGACACGATTAACGCTTGCGCTTGGTGAATTTAGTTACTTCAGCGATTTTACCAAGCTTCACAAGCTCAGCGGTGATTTCTTTCTTTTTTAGATAGGCCAAAGTTTTGGCTCTCTTCACGTTTTCAGATTTTACTCGTTCGGTGTAGCGTTTACCTCGAACACGATTAAGCACGCCTGCTCCTTGAACGCGCTTCTGAAAGCGTCGGAGAACAGATAGGTTGTTCTCGTTTGCTCCTTTGACTACTTCAATATTTATCATGTGACGGATACTTTAGCACAAACTCGATTACAAGGCAATATGTTTCAAATATTGAGGTAAATCCTTGATTTTTATGGTTTCTTGGGCACGGGTTGAAACATTTCTGACAGTCACAGTTTCCTCGAGAGCCTCTTTTTGACCAACTATTAGTAGATAAGGAACACGCAGATTCTCTGCATTTGAAAGTTGTGGGATGATTTTATCCTTGCCGAGGAAGTGATACAGGGCAATGTGGTTCTGGCGCAGGAGCTCTATCAGGGGTAAAGATTTAAGCTTGGCTTCACGTCCAAGCTGAATTAAATAAAATTTTGGTTTTGGTAATTCTTTATAAATCTTCTCTTTGTTTATGGGTTTTTTATGAAAATCAAAAATGGTGGCTGTGGCTGCTGGTATTTCTTTCTTTAATCCGAATCGCTTGGTTAGTCTGGTATATCGAAGACCTTCGGTAAGTAAGTTTTCATTGTCTGCATCACGGATAGTAAATATAGTATTGGATGCGAAGTGTTTGTTTCCAATCAGTGTGTGCACCAATCTAAATTCCACCCCCAAAGCTTCCAAATATTCAAGCATCTCTTTGAAATGTTCTCGGCTTTGAGACGATAAAGAAGCAATAGAAGGGGGGATATGATTTCGAAGATTTTCGCCCAACTCTAGTTTTAATAATTCAAAGATGTTGTTTTTCAAAACCTTTTTGTGTTCAGCGGTGAGTTCGTTCGCTATCTTTTTTACACAATGATGAAGCTCCCGTTCATAGGCGAGGATAGAGTCTTTGTCTCCAATAGAATTTATTTCTACTACTAGGTGATCAAACCCTCTTTCGAGGAGAATAGAAAGTGAAGTTCGAATAAGGATGGCTTCGGCGAGTGACGAATCTATGCCGAGAATGTGCAAAGAATGAGTATAGCTTCTTTTACCCACATCTCTTTTTTTATAAGAAACAGCCAGCGGATGTGGGAGATTTTGCATCCCTCTCTCAATATATGAACGCAAGAATGCTGATTTGTCGTGTGCTTCTGGTCCGCAATCTTTTACCAGTTCTATATCCTTTGTTGAAATGTGGGGTGACTCGATCGGGATAAAACCAAAGTAAGAAGCATGAAAAAGAGATTTATCGAATTCACGAAGAATATAAGCTGGTCGCGAATTAGTTTGTTTGGGCATTGACTCTGAGTAATGAAGTCTGGTCACCCGGCCAGATAGAAGGTGGCCAGAGACGCAAGATTGGTCGACCGATGATGTCTTTGGTTGGCATAGGTCCCCAGATTCGTGAATCGGCCGAACCAAAACGATTGTCTCCCAAGACGAAATACTCGGCCTGATCAAGGGTATATGTCGCGTTGTCTGATTTTGGAAGCTTCACGTACGGTTCATTCAAAGTAAAACCATTTGGAAAATCATGATTTGTGATGGTGACTATCCCATCCTTTAGGGTGACGGTTTCTCCGGGTAATCCGATGATTCTTTTAATGAAAAACTTTGAAGTATCTTTGGGATATTTGAAAATAATGACCGAACCTCGTTCAGGTGCACGAAAATGATAAGTTAATTCATCTACAATAAGGTATTCTCCAGTAGAAAATGTTGGATCCATCGAAGCTCCATCGACTATAAAGGGTTGAGCTATATAGAGACGAAAGGGTACAACCACCACGAGAGCAATAACGACAAGCTTGATTAATTCTTTCCAAAAATCACTTTTTTTCTCAACTTGTGGCTCCATAATTTCATTGATTGTATTCTTTTAATTTGTTTGACACAATAGCTGTATGTATATTGTTGTTGGATTAGGAAATCCCGGAGATGAATATGCGTGTACTCGACACAATGCTGGACGCATGGCTCTCGCTTTTGTGGAGAAAAAGGAACCCAAAGGAATAAAATTTGTTCATTTGGATACTTTTATGAATAAATCAGGTTTAGGAGTAGCCAAAGTTATCAAATCCAAGAAAGCAGCGGAAAAACTCGTAGTTATTTATGATGATTTAGATTTGCCGATTGGTTCAATGAAGGTTTCTTATAATCGTGGTTCAGGTGGACACAGGGGACTTGAGTCAATAATCAAAGCTCTAAAGACTGAAGCCTTTATTAGAATTAGGATAGGCACATCTCCGGCCACTCCAAGTGGTAAGTTGAAGAAACCTCAAGGTGAGAAGGCAGTCGAGAAACATATCTTGAGTGAATTTAAAAAACCAGAAACAGAAATTTTAAAAAAAGTTTTCAAACGTGTTGCTGAAGTTCTTGAAATCCTTGCTGAAGATGGTTTGCAAAAAGCGATGACAGTAGGGAATAGCTAAAAAACACAAATTGTGTAGAATGTTTTTTAGACCGTCCCCCAACCAGGAGACTAGATGCCCCGAATTAAGAAGGTTCAGTCGAATGGTAGGATTATCATCATCCACAGAAGGAAGAAGAAGTCGGATCGGCCAGTGCCTCAGCCAGACAGGAGAACCTGTACGAGAAATTCGTACAGAGGGATTCCGGTGGAGCTTCTCCGCCAGGATGAAGACCAAGACGATGCAAGTTTGCGATTCTGATTAAACACGAGGCGAAGAGCCCCGTGTTTTCATTTATTTAGTCTCTTTATCTACGAACGACAAAGCCATCTTTTGTTCTTTTGGATCAAAGAGAGTGATTTTGAATGAGTAGCTTTTACCCATCTCAAGTTTTTCTTTCAATTTGTCTTCTCCTCCAAATTCAGAAACGTGAACCAAACCGGCTACACCTTCTTCGATTGAGGCGAGAGCACCATGTTTGTTGAATTTGATGATTACTCCCTGAACAACATCATCTTTTTTGTATTTTTTCTCCGCTTCTTTCCAAGGGTTTTCTTTCAAAGCTTTGATTGAGAGAGAAATCTTGTCATCTTTGATTTCAATAATTTTTACTTTTACCTTTTCTCCGATTTTGAACATGGTTTTTGGATTTTCGACGAGACCCCAATCGATTTCAGAAATATGAACCAATCCTTCGAGACCTTCTTCAATCTTCACAAAGACTCCAAAGTCTACAAGTCCAGTCACTTCACCCACGAGTTCATCCCCGAGTGTATAGTGAGAGATAATGTTTTCCTTGTTTTTGTTTTCAGGAGATTTTTCAGAGAAAATCAATTTGCCTTCCTTTGGATTAGCTCCGATGATAGTGACCGAAAGCTTGGTACCCACAAGTTTCTTCAATTCATCCAAGATTTTATCCTTGTCTCCGTCTGAAATACGAGGATAGTGTTCTGGTTTAAGTTGGGAAGCAGGAAGGAATCCAGAGATACCTTGCCAATTGATGATGAGACCGCCTTTGTTCGCATCAATAATCGGAAGCTCATAAATTCTTTTTGCATTAATCGCATCTTCAGCTTCACTCCAAATCAAAGCTTGTCTTGCTTCTTTGAGTGAGACTTCGATGTATCCTTCTTTGCCCCCTATGCCTACGACCTTACCAGCGACGATGTCACCGATGTTTATTTTCTTGATGATGTCGCGAGCATTTATAAATTCTCGACCGAAAATAATACCCGTGCCGAACGGATGCAAATCAATATAAACAGCACCCTTATCAATCGATATAACGGGACCTTCGACCACATCATCTGTGGATGGTGGGGTTACAGTATTTGAAACAATCTGACCCATGAGTGAAGTATCTTCTACTACGGGTTTTTTCTCTTTCTTTATTTTTTCTTTAATCAAATTATTTGAGTCACGTTCGATCTCTTACTCTCAGAATGTTTGCCTAGAGTAAGAGGGTTAACGAACGCGGGGACTAATAAAGTGCCTCGCAAGGATAGCAGAAAATTTATTCTTTGTCTACTAAAATAACCCCAAGAATCAGGTGTTTTAGAGGGATATTTCACTAGCAGAAGCTTCTTAAATATGCTAAAATAGACCTATGATTATCACTTATCAAGGGCTCGAGTCGTTTCGTATTACCCAAGGGGACCTCTCTTTGGCTATCAATCCAAAATCCAAGTCCAGCGCTGATGTGACCCTTATTAGTACGAGTTCTTTTCTCGCTGAATCCAAGGGCTTTACCATCAATGGCCCCGGAGAATACGAGGTCAAAAATATAGGTATCAAAGGTTTCCTCTCCGAAACCGCTTATGATGGCAAGAAGATAAACACGATTTATCAGGTTACATTTGAGGGGATGAATCTCGCTTTCCTTGGAGCTCTTTCAAATCCAGCTTTATCAGCCGATGCTTTTGAAGTTCTTGAAGATATAGATATTTTGTTTGTCCCTATCGGAGGAGAAGGAGTCCTCGATCCAGCCGGTGCGTACAAACTCGCAGTTTCGCTTGAACCGGGGATTATCATCCCTATGCATTATGATCCGAAGACTTTAAAACAATTTTTGAAAGAAGGTGGCGAAGAAGATGTAAAACCGATTGACAAATTGGTTATTAAAAAGAAAGATTTAGAGGGTAAAGAAGGAGAGATAGTGATTCTCAAAGAAGAATAGTTGATAAACCAAAAAAATGAAGAAATATTTAAGCACCATTCATCAAAGGTCAACTGCGCACAAAAAGCGTTTTGCTCTTGCGGTCTCTGGGAGTATCACCCTCATTATCTTTGGACTTTGGTCTTTAATTGTTTTTGGAGATAATTCTCCGAAGGTTGTTCAAACCTCTGATAACTCGGTAGTAATTTCTAACCAAACGGATAATTCAAATGCTGTTCCTACGATTTCTCCATTTGATGGTATCAAAGATGGTGTGGCCAATGTTTTTAGTGCCATAAAAAATCAAGTCGAACAACTAACACACACAGCCGGTTCGATTAATATTCAAAATAAATACAACGAAGCACGTGACCAAGCCCTCTCAAACTAATATGGCTGATCCCGAACACAACAAAGTTGTTTCCCGTTCGATAGCTACTGAGATGAAGGAATCCTTCATTAACTATGCGATGTCAGTGATTACTGACCGTGCTTTGCCCGATGTTCGCGACGGTTTGAAGCCGGTTCACCGACGCATTCTTTATTCGATGAATGAAAAGGGTTTGACCGCGAGTGCGAAGAGTCGCAAATCTGCAACCGTGGTCGGAGATGTGCTCGGTTCGTATCACCCACACGGAGATTCTTCGGTTTATGAAGCGATGGTGAAGCTTGCCCAAGATTTCTCCACCAGATACCCACTTATCATCGGACAAGGAAACTTTGGTTCTATAGACGGAGACGGGGCCGCAGCATACAGATATACAGAAGCCAAGATGAGCAAAGTGGCAAGCGAACTTTTAAAGGATATAGACAAGGATACTGTAGATTTTAAGGCGAACTATGATGGGACAAAGAAAGAACCAACAGTTTTGCCAGCCGCAGTTCCAAATTTACTTTTGAATGGCACACTCGGGATCGCGGTCGGGATGGCCACGAACATTCCTCCACACAACCTCGGAGAAGTGGTGGATGCGACGATGCACCTGATCGACAACACCGAAGCAACTACCGAAGATTTGCTCCAATTTGTTCAAGGTCCTGATTTTCCAACTGGCGGGATAATTTTCAATCAAAAAGAAATTCATCACGCGTATGCCACCGGTCGTGGTGGAGTAGTGACTCGCGGTGTAGCAGATATTGTAGAGAACAAAGCAGGGAATTTTCAAATTATTATTTCTGAGATTCCGTTTAGGGTGAACAAAGCAGATTTGATTACCAAGATTGCGGATTTGGTTCGAGAGAAAAAGATTGAAGGAATAAAAAGTTTACGCGATGAATCGACCAAGGATATTCGAATTGCCATAGATCTAAAAACCGGAAGCCAACCACAGAAAATTTTAAATAGTTTGTACAAACATACTCAGCTTGAGGATACATTTCATTTTAACCTTGTAGCCCTCGTTGATGGAGTACCTCGTACCCTTTCGTTGAAGAGTATGCTTGAAGAGTTTATCTTGCACAGAGTGATTGTGGTCAAGCGACGCACTCAATTTGATTTGAAAAAGGCTGAAGAGAGGGAACACATTCTCCTTGGTTTGAAAAAAGCCCTTGACCACATCGATCAAATCATCAAACTAATTCGCGCTTCAAAGAGTGTGGATGATGCAAGAGCTTCTTTAATCAAAGAATTCAAATTTAGTATTCTCCAAGCGAATGCGATTCTTGAAATGAAGCTTCAGAAACTCGCTGGTCTCGAGCGACAGAAGGTTTTGGATGAATTGAAAGAAGTTCAAGCTTTGATTGAATCATTGAAAGAAATTCTTCTTTCTCCAAAGAAAGTTTTCAGTATTGTTAAGTCCGAATTGAAAGAAGTGCGAGACAAATACGCTGATGCTCGACGAACGAGAGTGATTAAAGGTGGTGCGAAAATCCTTTCGGTTGAGGATATGATCGCTGATGAAGAAAACGCTCTTGTCCTCACGAGCGGTGGATATATCAAACGCACTAACCCAGACGAATACAAAAAACAAAAACGTGGTGGAGTCGGTGTAGTTGACCTTGACACCAAAGAAGAAGATTTCGTCACCCATTTCCTTACCGCTTCAACTCACTCTGATTTACTTTTCTTTACAGACAAGGGTAAGGCATATCAAATCAAGATGTATGACATTCCTGAAGGCAAACGGGCGACGAGGGGTAAATCAATCATGAATTTCATCGCCCTATCAGATGATGAGAAAGTCACTTCAATTTTGCCAATATCCAAAGAATCCAAAAACATCGAAGGTGCTCTCTGTATGGTGACTGAACAAGGAGTGTCGAAGAAAGTTTCGGCCAAGAGTTTTCATGATGTGCGTTCATCAGGAATTATTGCGATTAAACTTTCTGCTGGAGACAAATTGGTCTCTGTCTCAATGGTGACCAAGGATGATGATGTATCTATTGTGACCATGGAAGGCCAGTCAATCCGATTTAAAGAATCTGATATCCGAGAGATGGGTAGAAATGCTGGTGGAGTTCGAGGCATCAAACTTGATAAGGGAGACAAAGTGGTGGGCGCACACACAATCAAAGCTGATTCAAAATCCGGACATTTGCTCGTAATCTCTTCGAATGGTTATGGGAAGCGTACAAAACTTTCTGAATACAAAGTCCAAGGTCGAGGTGGTTCGGGTGTCCTCACTTCAAACGTGACGGCGAAGACTGGCAAAGTTATTTCGTCTCAAGTAGTGACCGAAGCCGAAGAAGAAGTGGTCGCTATCTCCAAAAAGTCTCAAGTCGTGCGTGTTGATTTGAAAGAGATTCCTGTACTCGGCCGACAGACCCAAGGTGTCCGCATCATGAAGCTCCGCGAAGGGGACAGTTTGGCTTCTCTCATTTGTTTGTAGTTCCTGTATAATTAATATATGTTTTCTGATCCTCTAAAAAATACTTTTGAGTTTGGGTTTATACCCGGAGAGACGGTGGTGGATTTCGGCAGTGGAGCTGGGCACTATTCTTATGCACTTTCAAATACTGTTGGACCAAGCGGGAAGGTCATCGCTGTGGATATTCAGAAAGAAATGCTTGTACGACTAAAGAATGAAGCCGAGAAAGATGGCCGGACAAACATCGAGACAGTTTGGGGCGATGTGGAGAAGCAAAACGGGACTCATCTCCGAGACGGGGTCGCTGCAGGGGCAGTCCTTTCAAATATTCTCTCAATGGTCGAAGACAGGGAGGGGACAATCAGAGAAGCGAAACGGGTTGTTCGTCCGGGAGGCAAAGTTTGTGTCGTTGAATGGATAGATAAAATCTCAAAAGACAAAATGAAAGAGTTGTTTGATACGGCTGGTTTGAGTTTTGAGCGGGTGTTCGAAGCTGGCTCTCACCACTACGGGATGATTTTTAAAAAATCTATCGCATGATAAGATAAATATATGTCAAAGTTCCAGCTTATCTTACTTGTTTCATTCGGAGCGTTCATAATCATTGCAGTTCTTCTTTTCTCTTTTTCTGGAGGTTCAGGTGGGACCAAGACAGCGAATATAAATATCTGGGGAGATATCCCTGCGGAGGATTTTAATACTCTTATGAACGACGCTGGGCTTGCGAACGATCGTTCTTTGGTACTCCAATATTCATACAAGAATCCTCAAACTTTTGATGCAGTTTTCACCGAATCTTTGGCTCTCGGAGCAGGACCTGACCTCGTTTTTCTTACCCAAGACAAAATTTATAAAGAAAGGAACAAGATTTTGGTCATCCCATCATCTTCGGTTAGTCAGAGTAGTTTCTCCAAAGCTTTTATAGATGAAAGTGATTTATTCTTGTCCTCAAATGGAATTTATGCTTTGCCTATCACTATTGATCCTTTGGTTCTTTATTTTAATCGCGATCTTTTGTCCAAAGCGGCTCTTACTTTCCCTCCAGCTTTTTGGGATCAGATGTATAGCTATGCGAACAAACTTACAACCAAAGATGGTGCGGGGAATCTTACCAAGAGTGTGATGGCTTTGGGTGAAGCCAAGAATATTCCTAATTCGAAAGAAATCCTCGCTCTTCTTATGCTCCAAGCAGGTACACCTATCACTGATGTTTCTGTGGATTCACAGCCGTCTCAACTTCAAGCAGAGTTAACAAATAATTTTAATTTACCACTTAATCCAGCGAGCTCGGCCTTGGACTTTTATACTCAATTCACAAATCCAGCGAAACCATTTTATTCTTGGAATCGTTCTCTTCGTTCTGCAGACACAAATTTTGCTTCTGGAGACAGCGCACTTTATGTTGGTTTTGCGAGCGAGCTACGCGAACTTCGAGCCAAATCACCAACCTTAAACCTCGGAGTAGCTCCTGTTCCTCAATCTCGAGTTTCTGGCAAAACAGAGACTTTCGGAAGGTTAAGAGGTGTGGCTATTTCAAAAGGTTCCAAAAATCCGAGCGCCGCACTTCGAGCAGCTTTGCTCTTGTCTTCTCAAAACACGAGTCAGGCTTTATCGAAGATTATGCAATTGCCTCCACCACGTAGAGATTTGCTTTCGAACAAACCAACTGACCCAATCAACAGCGTTTTCTACGATGCAGCTATCCAATCGCGCGGTTGGCTTGACCCTGATGATGTCGGAACAGACCAGATTTTTACGAATATGATTGAATCTGTGACCTCTGGTCGAGCTCGTGTGGATCAAGCCATCAGTACAGCCCAAGATCAGATTAATGCTTTGATAAAATAATATGAAAATCTGGCAACCACTTATTATTTGCAACAATCCACCAGAATTTCCAAATGCTTGCGATTTTCAGTCTCTGATTTTGTTGGTTAACAATTTGATTACCGACCTGATTATTATTTCAACTTTGTTAGCCACTGTAGGATTCGTTTATGCAGGATTCAGGCTCCTCACTTCTGGAGGAGATGAACAAGCGATGAAGTCAGCCAAGAACACTGCTTGGAATATAGGCAAAGGTTTCTTCTTCATACTCATCGCTTGGGTCTTGGTTTATACTATTACTAATGTATTATTGGCACCCGGATATTCACTCCTCGGTGCCCCAACCAAATAAATGAAAAAATATATTCCATTTTTGTTCACCCTGATTCTTATCCCAACTCTTTTTGCTTATGCTATTCCGCCAGATCCACAGGCTACGGGTCAACCGGGCGGTCCTCAGGCTACTGGAAATACTCAACAAATAAATGCCAGTATAAAAAATCCGTTTGGTGATAACGGCCCAACCACTCTCCAAGCTTTGTTTACCCTTTTGATTAATAATTTACTTATACCGCTCGGAGGTGTCGCCGCAGTTCTCGCCTTTATTTACTCAGGTTTTCTTTATGTGATGGCCCAAGGTGATGAGACAAAACTTAAAACTGCTCACAAGGCTCTTCTATATTCTGCGATAGGGACGGCCGTGCTTCTCGGAGCTGCAGTCATCTCGAGCGTGATTACTTCAACCATTAATCAACTCAAATGAGCGCTCCAACCGATTTTAAAAGTCTGATTAATCTTTTTATTGACCTTATCACTACGGCGATGCCCGTGCTCTCCGGTGTGGCACTTCTGATTTTCTTTTGGGGCTTGGCTACTTTTATTAGAAACTCTGGCGATGCGGGGAAACATCAAGAAGGCAAAGATCTCATGATTTGGGGAGTGATTGCTTTCTTTGTGCTATTCGCCTTGTGGGGCATAATTATTTTTGCTCAAAACAGTTTCGGCTTCACTCGTCCGTTTGGGTTACCAATCTTGCCCACAAGATAATAATATTTTATGAAAGCCTTAATAATCGCTTCGGGTGGAATAATCAATACACTCATTATAATTGTCGCTGGGTTGGCCTTACTTTGGTTTTTCTGGGGCTTGGCCAAGTTTATATTTCATTCAGGAGATGCAAAAACACATGAAGAAGGGAGAAATATTATGATTTGGGGCATCGTTACTCTTTTTGTGATGTTTTCCCTCTGGGGACTTGTGGGTTTTATAAGTGGTGCACTTAATATTCCATTCAAGACATCTGGTTCAAGTTCAGAAGCCGGTAACCCCTGTGTTGATTCTTTTGGGAATCCAACTTATGTAGGGGATTGTGGTACGTTTTAGTCATCCACCTTTCTGCTAGCACTTGTGTGTTTTGGGGGTATAATGTATGCATACCTTTTTCGGTATATTAAAAGATAAATATATTAGTAAATGAAAAGAATTATTCCGTTTCTTGTTCTCACGCCTTTTATTGCTTCGGCTCAATTGAACAATGTTTCTACTCTTCTTAAATCGTTCGGTCAGCTTGTAAGTACAGCTCTTCCAATAGTGGTTGGGTTGGCACTTCTCGGATTCTTCTGGGGATTGGCCATGTTTATTTTCGGTGCAAACGATGAAGATAAACGCAAGGAAGGTCGTTCTATTATGATTTGGGGTGTTGTCGCTCTATTCGTGATGGTTGCAGTTTGGGGACTCGTTAACTTCCTTGGAACTGCTATAGGAGTAACCCCTGGAACCGGTGGTACACCGAACACTCCTACTGTTGGTGGTTTACCTGGTAGTTCTCTATAGAATTAATGTCGATTGCTACGTTCTTAAACAAAATTAATGCGGCTATTTTAAATCCGCTGATTAGTTTGGCTTTCGCCATAGCGACTTTAGTGTTTGTATTCGGACTTGTAGAGTTTATTCGGTCAGAAACATCAGACAAAAACAGAGAGGCAGGTAAGAAAAAAATCCTTTACGGTCTACTCGGAATGTTCATCATGTTCAGTGCTTACGGGTTGATTCATTTAATACTGGGGACATTTGGTATTCAGAATCCTCCCGGCGCCTACATTAGTTTCTAAAGAAAAATACGGAAATGAAAAGCCCCGCGACGACCAAATGGTCACCGCGGGGTTTGTGTTAGTATCTGTAGAAACGAACTCCGACCTTTAGAGACGAATCTCGTAGAGTCTTGAAGGCGAGGGTTCTCACCATTCCGAGGTTTATGGTTCTCGAGCTCGGAAGGATGGTGTCTACCTGTGCTTGTGTGGCGATGATGTACGGGACATCCAGCTGTTCGGCGTTGATTTCCATCGTGTATCCTCTCCACACTTCTCGTGGAAGTGTCCACGACTTGCCGAATGTGTTCGGTCGAGCAACAAAATAAAACGTCGTGTCGCTTGAGAACGAAGGATGTGTTCTCAAGTACTCAGCCTGAGCCTGAGCTTGAGCAACTTCAGCCATCCCGTATTCTTCGTACTTCTTGTTGAGCCACGGCCAAACGATGAAGATCATGACGAGAGCGAAGATGCTCCAGCTCGCGAACTTCTTGAACCACTTGTGCGTTATGATCACTCCCGCTTTCGTGCGTCGATTGCCGTCAATGACGATCCACGCAACGAACGCGAGCAGAGCAATTCCCACTGCCGTGCGCCATGTCCAGTACCACACGTTGGACCAGTTCACTGTGCCAACAAAGAAACTCAAAACAACAACCAAGATTGTGATCATTGCTGACCAGATGAGGACCTCTTTTTGAGCCTTGCTCATATCCCCTCCGTGGGGAAGTAGGTTCGACTTCGTCTAACCTAATTATACACACAAACACCAATTTGTCAAGTATGAAAAGGGCCGGACGATGTTTTGTCCGGCCCGTACTATTACTTTGATCCAATAAGTTGGGAAGTTTTGCCTCCAACCACGAGAGTGGTGAGAGTTTTGTTCTCCCCGATTGCTTCGGCGAAGCGGATTCCCGCGGCGTTCGGAATTGCTCCGAGTGGAACGAGGACTCGAGTGATTCGATCAGCATCGGCCGCGTTCACAGCCATCTGGGCTTCAGCCTTGCCCTGACCAGCGAGGATAGCAAGTTGCTTGTCCTTTTCGGCCCGAGCGACAGCCGCCTTGTTTTCGCGCTCGGTAGTTTCTTGAAGTTCAAGAAGCGCGCGGGTCTTAGCATCAACATCGATGCCCAGAAGATTGGCTGTTCTGACCGTGATTCCGATCTTTTCTTCTATTTCTCCTTGCTTATCCAACACAGCTTTGACGAGATCGCGCTTGTTGGAGGCATCGCCTTGGATGAAATACTCCGGCTCTTGAGCCCCCGTCGTGTTGTTTACGGCTTCCATTACCATCGCTGTGAGGACGGCGTTTGGGTCAGCCATCCCCAAAACTGCGTGAACCGGATATTTCATCGCATACAACAAGTTGAATTGCAGATCCAGTTCGTACGAGCCGAGGGTTTCTGCTCCTCGAACGTCCACCGCCTGCTCACGCGAGTAGTAGATGAACTTGGTTGAGAAATCCTTACCCACGATGGAGTACACATCACGGTCACCATCCTTACCCTTCTTGAACCGAATCTCGTGAACTTGGTTCAAGCGAAGAGAACGACCCCAACCAATCCAGTGGATACCGAAGAGATGGTAAAGAATTCCATGTTCCTCCTCACCATCTTCGAAAAACCACTTGAATGGGTCTGGGTCATCGTCGTTCAAGCGTTTGCCTGGAACGCCGTGAATAACCTTGTCGAGCTCACCATCAATGAGATTGGATGAATCAGTTGGATCACTTGATGACCCCCACGTTACCAGTGCGAAAGTATTCGCTGGTATGAAACACCACCAGAATTCGTTGTAAGCGAGAATCCAGATGGTTCCAAGCACTAATGCGACCAGTGCAAGAACAATGAGAAGGGAAATGAAAATCGCGGACATCTGATGCCTCCCGTGGTCATAACCACGAGTAATGGGAAATGTTCGTTACTTAGCCTTTCGCGATTCTATCATAGAATAATGACGAAGTCAAATACAACGTATCGTTTCAATAGCTTGTTCACAAATTGTGTGTCTTATCCACACATCTCTCATAACAACATAATGAAAAAACCTACTTATATCTCTCGAGGTTCCTTGTTTGATGTTCTTAACTTTTTCTCTAAATAAAACAGGGCTAGAGCAAAAAAGATATTAAAAATTTGAGTAATAGATAATATCCAAAATAAGATATTCTCGTAATTTGCAAGTTTCTTGGATTCATCGAATGATTTGAGAATGTACGAGTTGGCCTCATCGATATCGCTGACTTTTACAATTTGATTGTACTGTTCTATTGTAGTGATACTAGGGAGATACATAGCTTCTAAGGGACTTATATTATTTTTCATTGCAGAGTAAGCATCAAAAGCTTGTTGAATAGTACTAACTTCTAATGGTAAAGATACGTAAGTTGATGTAGAAACGGGAAAGTGGATTTGGCTGATACCTGCTTGGATTCGAAGAATATCATTCTTTTCCGCAAACTTATTGGCCAAGTAATTTCTCCACATAGCACTGAACTCAGCATCCTTTTTCTTATTATCTATATAAAACATTGTCGAGCTAATAAGAATCGCTAGTAAGCTCGTAATCGTAATAAGTTTGATGAGACTGCTGGGTTTTTTGCACCAACTTATCATGGACTTAATAGTAAATAAGTAATCAAAGCAGTGAATTTTATTCAGTATGTCTAAGAAAGATTTCATATCTTCTCTGTGGAAATTAGTAAAGTATAAAATAAAGCCTCAAAATGTGCCTTGTCATTGTGCCGAGGAGAGGACTTGAACCTCCACCCCTTGCGGGACCAGTTCCTAAAACTGGCGTGTCTACCATTTCACCACCTCGGCATGTTCGAACTCTATAATACACTATAGGAGAAAGCAATTGTGCGGGTACCGAGAATCGAACTCGGGTCTCAACCTTGGGAAGGTCGCATTCTACCACTAAACCATACCCGCAATATGTTGGGGTGGGCAAATAAATTTGCTTTGTGCTCGGGGTGGGACTCGAACCCACAAGGTCTTGCGACCAGAGGATTTTAAGTCCTCCGTGTATACCATTCCACCACCCGAGCATTTTATTATTATAATTTAAACTTCACTTGAGGCCTAGGGCGGAATCGAACCGCCGTATAAAGCTTTTGCAGAGCTTTGCCTTACCACTTGGCGACTAGGCCAACCACTAACTACATTATCATAATTGAAAAAGAATTGTTTTTTAGGTATTGTTTGTAAGTTACAAAAGTTTTGCGCCCATAGCTCAGTTGGTAGAGCAGCTCCCTCTTAAGGAGATGGTCGTAGGTTCGACTCCTACTGGGCGCACAAATTATTTTATCTCTTTAGTGATCTCGTCCAATCTTTGTCGATTTCTTTCACCATAGTCAATTTTCCATCGAAGGTGGGGGATAATGCCGATTTTGGATTTGTCTCGTACAAAATACATGAATTCACTTCCTTTTCTTTCCAAGAATTTGAGTGCAGTATCTTCCTGATTCTCCGGCAGGGTAGTGAAATAAATATCAGCCACTTTTCCAGAAGAATTTAATTCAACTCGGGTGACGGTGATGAGAGAAGCCGGAGTTGATTCACGAAGCACGAAGTCAGCCGCCAAACGAAGCAGAATTTCATTCGTTTTTTCTTTTTTCAGGGGTCTCATTTGGTCACTCGAATTATCTCTTCGAATACATCTCCGGGAGCGATTTCTATCTTTGATTCAATCATCGCACCGAACTCATTTCCTTCGGATATTTTTTCTGCACTCACTTTATTTTGTTGAAGTTCTTTGATTGTGCCCTTGGATATTTCTGCATCGCGTCTCATGATTCTCACTTGGCCACCAATTTTGATTTCTCCAGAGAGGACTCTTGCACCGAGAACTTGTTTGTCTTTTGTTGCACTAAAAATTTTCAAAACTTTTGCTGAACCACTTATTTCTTCAACTTCTATTCGAGGTTCATTCTGGCTAAGTAATTCAGAAATTCGTTCGGTTAATTTATAAATAATGTCGAAAGATTCAATCACTATTCCTGAACGTTCAGCCAAAGCTTGTGCCTGGGGATCAATTTTTGTATGGAATGCGAAAATTCTCGTTCCCACTGTGGTCATAGCTGATCGCACATCATTTTCACCTATTGTCCCGACACCTTCCAAAACAATTTGAGGAACGATTCGCTCTTTAGAAAGTTTTTTAATCTCATAAATAATCGCTTCGAGACTTCCAGAAACATCAGCTTTAATAATAATAGGGAGAACAGACATGTCTGTATCAACCGCCTTATTTTTTTGGCAACGTACTATTTTTTTCGCCTCACTTTCTGCATAAAATTCTGCAGCTTTCTTGTTCTCAAATGATTCAAAAACGGCTCCTATCGGAGGCATAGAACTCCACCCTACAATTTGAATTGGACTTGAAAATGTAAGCGACTCTTTCTCGTTTCCTTCTGAATCGAGAATAAAACGTAGTGGAGCCGTGGACCCTACTGAAGCAGCAATCATTCCTTTTTTTACTGTGCCATCCTTGATGATACCAACAGTTGTGATGCCTCTTTTAGGGTCGAGCTTGCTTTCAACGATTATTCCCATACCCCATCTTTCTTTGTGTCCTACAAATCGTTCAATATCTGCGACCAAAAGAATCATATCCAAAAGTTCTTTTATACCCTCGCCGGTTTTAGCTGAAGTCAGAACTACAGGCACATCTCCTCCGTATCCTTCAACATAAATATTGTTTTCGGCTAATGATTGTTTGGTTGTCTCAACATTTGCACTCGGCTTATCTATTTTGGTGATAGCAACAATAAAAGGAAGTTCGGCTTCTTTAATTTTTGTATATGCCTCGACGGTTTGGGGTTTGACTGCATCTTCTGCAGAAACTACAAGGACTGCAATGTCTGCGACGGATGCACCTCTTGAACGAATATCTTTGAAAGCCTCGTGTCCGGGAGTATCAAGAAAAGTAATTTTGGCCAATTTACCATCTTCTTTTTTGTGTTCAACTTCGTAAGCACTAACGTGTTGGGTGATACCGCCCGCTTCTCCTTCAACTACATTGGTTTTACGAATAAAGTCCAAAAGCGTGGACTTCCCATGATCAATATGACCCATGATTACCACCACAGGAGCTCGAATCGCATCTTCATTTGTATCAATAGAATTATTCATAGATGGGCATACCTTAGCATATTTTAGTTGCAAAAACACGACTTAACACTAAAATGTGATAATGAATCTTTTTTCCAAAAAACGAATCAATCTTGATTATGCCTCTGGTGGAGACAATCCTTCGGCGATTTATGATGAGGGAGTAAAAACAAAAAATAAATTAGAAGATTCGCGTACGAAAATCGCTCGAATCCTCGGAGTGCAATCCAGAGACATTATCTTTACTTCAGGGGGAACAGAATCAAACAACCTCGCTTTGTTTGGGGTTTTTAATTCAGTGTTTTTTGATGGCCACAAAAAACCACATTTTATAATTTCTTCGCTTGAACACTCAGCTATTACAGAATGTGCCAAAGAGATTGTTCGTCGAAGTGGAGAAGTGACAATCGTTCAGGTAGATGAACGAGGCCTCATTAATCCTCAAGATGTTTTAAAAAACATTAAACCCAACACTGTTTTGGTTTCTATTATTTTAGCTAGCGGTGAGATAGGGACTATTCAACCAATTCATAAGATTTCTCGTTTAATCAATGAATACAAAAAAGAACATGAGACAAATTTCCCTTATTTTCACACAGATGCCAGTCAAGCGGGGGGTTATCTGCCTCTGCAGATTTCTTCTTTGGGAGTAGACATGATGACCTTAGATGCTTCTAAAATCGATGGTCCAAAAGGGATGGGTTTGTTGGTTTCTCGGCCAAATGTTTCTTTAACACCGATTATCTTTGGTGGCGGACAAGAGAGGGGACTAAGATCTGGGACAGAGAATGTCAAAGCTATTTTTGATTTTGCTGTAGCTTTTGAGTTAGCTCAAAAAAATCGATTAAAAGAGTTCGAGAGACTTTCAGAATTAAAAGAATATTTTATTGAAGAAATTTCAAAAACTTTTCCTAGGGTAATTATTAATGGGAACGTGAAGGAAGCTTTACCAAACATCGTAAGTCTTACTTTTCCTTCGGAACTTGCCGAATTCTTAGCAATAAAATTGGACCAAAATGGGGTGATGGTTTCAGTTGGAAGTGCCTGTGATTCAAGAAAAAATGAGGCAGAGAAAGACGCAATTCGTTTTTCTTTTGGCCAAAAAACAACAAAAAGAGATCTTCAAAAAACAATTTCTGTTTTGAAAAAGATATGTTAAGATAGCCCCATGACAACCATGGAAGATTTGACAAAAACACAGATCATCCTTCTCACGCTTCTAATAAGTTTCGTGACTTCTATTGCCACGGGGATTATTACCACCTCACTTCTTTCTGAAGCCCCGGCCAGCGTGACCCAAACAATAAATCGCGTAGTCGAACGAACTATAGAAAAGGTTACTCCTTCTACTGGAGGAACTTCGACCAAAGATGTCACCATCATAAATGAAGATGATGCGATCACCAGCGCGATCATCAGTGCTCTACCATCCATAGTGAGAATTTATTCTCCACTGTCTTCAGATGGCTCACAAGAATTTTATGGACTCGGTATTATTGTTTCCAAATCTGGTGTAGTTTTGAGTAGCAAACATTCCCTAGTTTTGAATGCAGTTTATAGTATTAATCTTGCAGACGGGACAACCTTGCCTGCGACTATCGTTCATATAAATGACACTGACAATCTGGTTACTTTCCAAGTTCAGCCTGACTCAACTCACAACAATAATTTTCCTTCAATTAGCATATCCAAAAACAATCTCAAACTCGGTCAAACGGTCATAGGGATGGAAGGCAAGTCTCAAAGTTCCGTCCAAGTCGGAAGGGTAGTCAGTCAAAATACACGAAATATTGAAGATTCCAAAGGTAAAACTGTTCCTCTCGTTTATTCAATAGAAACAGACATACGAGGTTCAACCGAGATTGCCGGCGCTCCACTTCTTAATCTTTCTGGTGAACTTGTAGGCATAAAAGCTACGCAAGTTGACGCGACACTCTTGCCCAGTGTATATATAACACTCTCACCAATTACAGACATAGTGAATTTGAAGTAATATGCCTCCATTTCAACGTCTTACAACTAAAGCCCAAGAAGCCATAAGGAAAGCTCACGAGTTAGCCATTGAGCGCGGCCAGAATCATGTGAATCCGATGCATCTCTTAGCCGCCTTGCTCATAATAGATGAGAGCAACGTGGTTTCTGTTTTAGACAAAATGGAAATAGACACAATCCTTCTTACTGACACAGTTTTGGATTCTATTGAAAGTTCAGAATCTCCTCAAACACTCGCTCAAACATATCAGATTTATTTGACTCCAGAGTTGGTTCATATTTTAGAATCAAGTGTGAAGGTGGCTGAATCTATTGGAGACGAATTTGTTTCTACCGAACATCTTTTTTTGGCCGTACTCGATGTTCAAGGTGAAGCTCGAGATTTGCTTTTGAAATTTAAAATTGATCATGAGAAGGTGGTGAAAGTTATAGAAGAACTTCGCAAATCAACTACTGCAGAACCAAAAGCAGACAAAAAATTCAAATCACTTTTAAAATATACTCGCAGCCTGACCAAGTTAGCCAAAGCCAACAAACTCGATCCAGTGATTGGTCGAGATGAAGAGATTTCTCGCATTATTCAAATTCTTTCTCGACGCACCAAAAATAATCCAATCCTTATTGGTGAAGCGGGAGTGGGGAAGACAGCTATTGCAGAAGGCTTGGCTATTCTCATGGCAAACGGCAATGTGCCCGAATCTTTGAAGGACAAAGAACTTGTTTCACTTGATATAGGTTTGCTTATCGCAGGTACGAAGTATAGAGGAGAATTCGAAGAACGCCTAAAAAATATTATTAAGGAGATTGAGAAATCCGAAGGCAAAGTTATTTTATTTATCGATGAGATTCACACTATCGTTGGAGCCGGAGCTGGGGATGGTGGATCACTTGATGCTTCTAACATGCTCAAACCCTCTCTGGCTCGAGGGGATTTACGAGCCATCGGGGCCACCACTCTTCGTGAATATCAAAAACACATAGAGAAAGATCCAGCCTTAACTCGTCGTTTTCAGCCTGTTTATGTGAACGAGCCATCGCTTGAGGATGCGATGACAATTCTCAGAGGTCTCAAAGAGCGCTATGAGCTTTATCATGGTGTCAGGATTACTGACGATGCTATCCGAGCCGCAGTGACTCTATCTAGTCGCTACATCACTGATCGTTTCCTTCCAGACAAAGCTGTTGATCTCATCGACGAAGCCGCTTCATTTTTGAAGATTTCTCTTGAGAACATGCCTCCAGTGCTTCAAGATACTCATTCAAAAATTATGAAACTTGAGATAGAGAAAGAAGCTCTAAAAAAAGAGACAAAAAATATTAAGTCCAAAGCTCGCATAAAAATAATAGACAAAGAGATCGCAGATTTGAGAGAGAAAACTTCTGAAATAGAACTAAAATGGAAAAACGAAAAGGAGACTGTTAACCAAATCAAAGAGATTAAAAAAACTTTGGAAGCATTTCGTCTTGAAGCAGAATCAGCCGAAGCCCGTGCGGATCTCGCCCTTGCAGCCGAGCTTCGCTACGGCAAGATTCCTACTCTCGAAAAAGATTTAGAGACGAAGAGCAAGAGATTAAAGAAATTACAGAGCTCACGAAGAATCCTAAAAGAAGAAATCACAGAATCAGATATTGCAGAAGTGGTTTCTCGTTGGACTTCTATCCCAGTTTCCAGAATGCTCGAAGAAGAAGCAGAGAAACTTTCTCGTATGGAAGAATTTTTGCACAAACGAATTGTGGGACAAAATGAAGCGGTCAAGAAAATTTCTGAGACCATCAAGAGAAGTCGAGCTGGTATTTCTGACCCCAATCGTCCAATCGGCTCATTTATTTTCCTCGGTCCAACTGGAGTAGGTAAAACAGAATTAACCAAAGCTCTTGCAGAATTCATGTTTGATGATGAAAAGGCTCTCATTCGTGTGGATATGTCTGAATATATGGAGAAACACTCGGTTTCCAAGCTTATTGGTGCGCCCCCGGGATACGTAGGATTTGATGAAGGAGGAACTTTCACCGAGATAGTGAGACACCGACCTTATTCAGTTATTCTCTTTGACGAGATAGAAAAAGCACATCCAGAAGTGTTTAACATTCTTCTACAAGTTTTAGACAACGGTCGTTTGACCGACACCAAAGGACGAGTAGTGAATTTCAAAAACACTGTTATCATTATGACTTCTAACATTGGTGCTGAATACATTGATAAGATGCAATCAATCGGATTTTCAAAAGGCACAGATCAAGATGATTATGAAAATGTGAAGGAGAAAGTCATGAGTGCTTTAAAAGATCATTTCCGACCAGAATTTCTTAATCGACTTGATGATGTTGTGATTTTCGATGTTCTCTCAAGAGGGGTTATCAAATCTATTGTTGAGATTCAGATTGAACAAATTAAAAAACGTTTAGAAGACAAAGATATCGAACTTGTGGTGACCGAAAAAGTAATCGAAATCCTATCCAAGGAAGGCTATAACCCTCAATACGGCGCGAGACCCCTCAAGCGTTTAATTCAGACCAAGATTCTTAACCCCGTAGCTAATCTGATGATTGGAAACAAAATCATGTCTGGAGGCACGGTCATTGTGGATTATAAGGGAGACGAGTTTTTGTTTGAAGTAATTAAGGGTAAAAAATCGGGAAAAGCCAGTTTGATTTCACCCAAACACACGAGGGTGGGGAAGTAAAGTTGCATTAGGTTGAACGGTTTGTTACTAATAATGAGAGAGGGGAATTCCGTCCACATCGGAGGCAGGCTTATGCAACGTATAAGAGTGTTTGGACCGGCTGGGGTGGTCTTTGATGAACAAGAGGATTCGAAACTCTTGATCACGAATAGAGGAACGTGGAGCAAGTTCATTTCTGATGTTCCTCGAAAGGGGACATGCAAGTTCTCTGTTGGACATCCCCTGTCCAATGGATCAGGCAATCGCATTCTCGCAAAGCATCTTGCGGGCTACTCGTTCGAAGAAGCTTGCGATCGTGTTGAATTTGAACTCAAACCAGACGCCGGATGAAATCCCGGCGTCTTTTCATTTTAACTGGTGGTTAAACCGTTACCAAGATTTTTGAAGTATAGCTAGAAGGACTATTACTTCTGGGTAAAAATTAGTTTTTTTATTTATAATTTCTATTTGCGTAGAGTAAGTAAACCACTAAAATTATATTGAAAGAATAATTTAGATATAAAGGAAAGTGAGTGGTTTTTACTAAGTAATCATCAATCAATATATAAAACATCGACAAGACCTCACCCCCTAACCAAAACGATAAAAATAAAAAAGACAAGTCGCTCGCTTTTTTTGATTGCCGTGTTTTCATGGCTTGTGGGATAGCGCAAATAGCAAATAAAAAAGCCCCTATCCAACCAAAAAAATCATGATACAGCATTTGATGTAAATTAATAAATTAAAACCTCTCGTATGAGGGGTTTTAATTTGGTGCGCCGGGCAGGATTCGAACCTGCGTAGCCCGAAGGCGACAGATTTACAGTCTGTTGTAATTGACCACTCTACCACCGACGCATAAAGGCTATATTAATTCATTTCTCTCATACTTGCAAAATCAATAATCATCAGTTATCCTTTACGTCTATGGCACAAAATCATCTTATAAAGCTTGTTTCGGTTGGAGATTCAAAAGGGGTAGGCAAGGGCCACACCTATTTTTCTCGTAAAAATAAAAAGTCTGTTGAACGCAAAATTGAAGTCAAGAAATACAATCCTGTAGCTCGCAAACACACAGTTTACAAAGAGAAAAAGGTCTAAGAAAGTTCGCCTAAAATTGGGTTTTTTGTTAGGATGAGGATCTGGGGCGATTAGTTTAATGGTAGAACGAAGGCCTCCAAATCCTTTGGTGGGGGTTCGATTCCCTCATCGCCCGCCATGATAAATCCTTTCAATATTCCTGAGATTCTATCCATTTATGGATACATTGGAGTATTTATGATTGTTTTCTTGGAATCAGGAATCTTTTTTCCACTTCCTGGAGACAGTTTACTTTTTACCGCTGGAATTTTAGCATCAGGGCTCGGATTAAATCTCGGATTTTTAATCCTTATTATTTTTATAGCAACATTATTTGGGGGTATTGTTGGATATTATTTGGGTACAAAAATAGAAAAGCTTCACAATTATTCATTCTTTAGAAAAATTTTAAGTCAGGAACATATAGACACTGCGCATAAATTTTTTGAGAAATACGGACGATTCGCAGTAGTTTTTTCTCGTTTTGTGCCTTTAGTCAGAACTTTTGTTCCCATCGTGGCCGGTATTGCGCGTATGGATTATAAGACCTTTTTGAAATACAGCATTATCAGTTCCATTCTTTGGTCTACTATCGTGACTCTGGTTGGATTTTTCCTTGGAAGGTCGTTTCCTTGGGTGAAAGATTATCTTTCTTATTTAGTTATACTGATTATTCTCCTATCAATCGTTCCAGGTATTTTTGAATGGGTACGAACTCGACAGAAGAAAACCATTTAATTTTTTTGTTTCTTTTAAACCAGAGTTTCTGGCGTTTGGAATAATGTTTTATTTCTTTGTACAACCCTTCTACAAATTCTTTTTTGGTAATTTTCTTTTGAAGCAAGCGAGCGAGGTAACGATACTCAAGCCCGAGTGCTTCCATACGTTTGAGTGGTAAACCTTTTTTTTGTAAACTCTTGGCCTCCCGTATCATTCCATCTAATCTTTTAAGTATTCGAGTATAAATTTTTTTCTCCAAATCCATTTTGTCTGGTTTGATCCCAAGATATATAAAATTATAAATAGATTTATCTTGTTTTTTGCTAAGGAGCGGAACTTTCCCCATTGCTTCTACAATTTCCAATGCCCTAATAATCCGTACTTTGTTTCTAGGGTCAATTTTCTTTGCTCTTCTTGAATCTTTTTTTCTCAATATTTTATAGAGTTTCTCTGCAGAATATTTTTCAAATTTCTTGCGAAGCACTGTATTTGGTGGAACCTCAGGTAAATCTATTTTCCCAACCAAGGTATCAATATAAAATCCAGTTCCACCAACAATAATGGGCAATTTATGCTTTATTAAAATATCTTTTATTTTTTTGTCTGCTAATTTCTTATAATCAAAGACCGAGAAATATTTCTTTGGATTTGCTACGTCCAACAAATAATGGGGCACACCGAGCATTTCTTTTTTTGTAATCTTGCCCGACCCAATGTCCAAACCTTTATAAACCTGCCTTGAATCAGCAGAGATAATCTCTCCTTTAAATTTTTTTGCTAGTCGTACGGCCAAATTGCTTTTATCCGAAGCCGTTGGTCCCACTATGACCAGAATTCTTGGTTTCTTCATTGTGCCGGAGAGAGGACTCGAACCTCCACCCCTTGCGAGACACGATTTTGAGTCGTGCGCGTCTACCATTCCGCCACTCCGGCTTTATTAAATCAACAGTCAACACATACAACTTACAACAAACTCATGTTAAAATCTACCCATGAGTCAATTCTTTAATGATGCTATCTTCTGGATTGAGGTAGACAAAATTCATCCGAATCCATATCAACCACGTCGAGAGTTTGATCAAAGCCAGCTCCAAAGCTTGGCTGATTCGATTCGTCAATATGGTGTACTTCAAGCTTTAACTGTCACCAGAAATGAGACAGAAAAACCCGAAGGTGGAGGTTTAGCAGTCGAGTATGAATTAATTTCCGGAGAACGACGTTTGCGTGCAGCCAAACTCGCAGGTTTGAAACAGGTCCCAGCCATGATTCGTAGTGGAGAAGAAACAGATCTCATGAAGCTCGAGTTGGCGATTATTGAAAACATCCAACGAGAAGATTTGAATTCTGTAGATCGAGCAAGAGCTTTTGATCGATTAGTCAAAGAATTTGGTTTTAAACATATTGAGATAGGCAAAAAAGTAGGTAAGAGTAGGGAATATGTCTCAAATACTCTTAGACTGCTCATGCTTCCTGCACATATTCTCGATGCACTTTCAGAAGGTAAGATTACTGAAGGTCATGCTCGACCTCTTATGATGCTTGTAGACCGCCCAGAAGAACAAGAAACCTTGTTCAAGGAAATAATGTTTAAGAAATTAAATGTTCGCGATGCAGAGGCCATTTCCAGACGCATTGCATTTGAGAAAGCTCGCAAACAAATGGATCCAGAAGTAGCCGATCTTGAAGAAAAACTGAAAGAATCACTTGGGACTCGAGTAAGAATCGAAAAGGGCAAGGATGAAGCGGGCAAGATTACAATCGATTTCTTTAATGCGGATGATTTGGATATTATTCTCGGTCGTTTGATGATGGAGAAAGAAAAACGGACTGATCAAATCGCAGAAATGAAAGTTGAAGACGCCCCCATTTTAACCGAAGACGAAAAAATTCAAATGAATGAAGGTGCAGAAGATGCGATGGAAAAACCCCTTGATGAAGATGAGGGATTGTATTCAGTCACAAATTTTACGGTTTAATTACTTCTTTTCTAACTTATGCGGGTTGTGATTTGGGCATTTTTTATCTGAACATCTTTCTGGAATAGTTTTGGTGCCTTCCATCATTAAACTTCCACAAATTTTACAAATATTTCCAGTCGGTTTGGCTTTTATCGCATATTTACAATCAGGATAATTTGAACAACTATAAAAAATACCAAAACGACCACGACGTTCGGTCATGTGACCTGTCTTGCAGGTAGGGCAGAGAATACCAGTTGAATTTGCTTTCTCTTGTTCTGAATCTTTCTTCACAAATTTACATTTCGGAAATCTTGAGCACGCTGTAAACATTCCAAATTTTCCTTCACGAGTGACAAGATTTCCTTTACCACACTTTGGACAGAGTTCACCTGTGTCCTTTGGCCCTTCGAGAGCCTTACCATCAATGGTTCGTGCTCCATTACATTCTGGAAATTTTTCGCACGAAAGGAATTTTCCCGAACGCCCGAGTTTAACAATCATCCCAGAACCACAAATTGGACACTTTTCTCCATTTGGAGCAATGCCCATGTTGGTGACCTTGGCTACTTTTTCTTTCTCTTTCACATCCTTTAAAAACGGTTTATAGAAATCTGAAAGAGTTTTTAGATAGGTTCTTTTTCCGTTTGCTATTTCATCCAATTCATCCTCCATCTCTGCTGTGAAAGAGTCACTAATATAATTTGCAAAATTTTCCTCGAGGAAAGAACTAACCACTTCACCAGTGTCTGTGGGGTTCAAAGCTTTTTGAATTTTTTCTACATATCCTCGGTCAACGATGGTTTTAATAATCGAAGCATAAGTAGATGGTCGACCGATACCTCGTTTTTCAAGTTCTTTGATTAGGCCGGCTTCACTATATCTGGCTGGTGGTTCAGTTTGTTTTTGTTCAGAACCAATATTGAGCAATTTCAAATCATCACCGGTTTTTAATTCGGGCAAAATTACATCTTCGCCTTGTGCGTCTGGATCGGCCTTGGTCCAACCATCAAATAGTATTCGCGAACCATTCAACCAAAAGTCAGGAATTTTATTCTCATCAATATTTGCTACAACTTTCGTACGCATGATTTGAGCGTCTCGCATTTGACTAGAGATTGTTCGTTGCCAGATTAATCTATAAAGCTTTTTCTGTTCATCGTTTGCATCCAAAAGTTCATCATGCATATGAGTTGGACGAATAGCTTCATGAGCCTCTTGGGCGTTTTTCGATTTTTTGGTATATGTATGTGCTTCGAAATATTCTGGACCATATTTCTTTTTTACCACTTCTTCAATATCTTTCTTTGCTTGTGCACCAAGATTAGTTGAATCTGTGCGCATATAAGTAATATGTCCGGCTTCATAAAGTTTTTGTGCGATTTGCATTGTCCGAGAGGGCGCAAATCCTAAACGAGAAGATGCAGTTTGCTGAAGAGTGGAGGTGATGAAAGGGGCTCTGGGCGCACGCGCCACTTTAGTTTCCTTGATGTCTATGATTTTCCAATTTCCTTTTTCTCCCTCATCAATGATTTTCTCAACTTCCTTTTTTTCTGTTGGTTCTGTTGAACAAACGAAGTTTAATTCGTTTTTCTTTTTGTCTTGCAGTAATGCATTAATAGTCCAAAAGATTATTGGTTGAAAAGCACGAATTTCACGTTCACGTTCCATAATTATTCGGAGAGCGGGGGATTGAACACGACCCGCAGAAAGGCCGTATCTAACCTTCTTCCAAATCAAACCAGACAAATCGTAGCCCACGAGCCTGTCAAGCACCCTGCGGGCTTCTTGGGCCTCCTTGAGGTCCATATCTATAGAACGTGGATGTTTGAGAGCTTCCTCGACGGCTTCTTTGGTGATTTCGTGGAAAACTATACGTTCAGGGTTTTTTAATCCGACTGATTCAGCGATATGCCAAGCGATGGCTTCACCTTCTCGGTCTGGGTCTGTGGCCAATATTACTTCATCGGCTTTCTTGGCCAAAGTTTTAATATCTTTTATCACATGTTCTTTTTCTTTGGAAATTTCATAGTGTGGAACAAAGCCCGCCTCAATATCAATAGCGCGTTTATTTGATTTAGGAAGATCGCGTACATGACCCACACTTGCGATGACGCGAAAATCCTTCCCGAGGTATTTCTCGATTGTTTTTGCCTTCGATGGTGATTCTACTATGAGTAGCTTCATAACCTAACAAATACTATAGATATATTTTTTATGCAAATTTTGTCAACTAAAAAGTTTTCCTAACCTCTCCTAATTCTTCAGAAATTAAACCTTTGATTTCAAGGAGAGAAAGGACGGCGTTAGCTTTGCCCGTATCAAATTTACTTTTCCTAATTAATTCATCACGAGAGAGGTGTTTCTAATATTTCAATAAAAACTTTTTCTTCTTCTGTTAGGTCACTCATATCAAAAAGGGTTTTGTCCTCATCTTTTGATTTTAAATCCAAAAGTTCTAAAACATCTTTTGAATCTCGAATGAGCGCAGCACCGAGACGGATAAGCATGTGTGGTCCATCTGATGAGGGAGAAGTGATTGGTCCGGGAACACATCCGACTTCACGATTGTATTCTGTGGCCAAGCGGGAAGTGATAAGTGTTCCGGATTTCTTTTCTGCTTCGATCACAAGTGTGGCATTGCACATCCCAGCCATGATTCTATTGCGTTGGGGAAAACTCCAATATGTAGCTTTCATATCATCCTTGAACTCGGAGATTAAACCTCCACCATTTTCTATTATTTCTTCAGCGAGTTCTACATGTGCTTGTGGATGCAGTGCTTTCTTAGAAAGTCCTGAACCGGGGACAGCGATTGTTTGCAAACCATTTTTCATAGCCGATCGATGAGCAATTGAATCAATTCCTAGAGCTAATCCAGAAACAATTGTAATGGGATAACCAGAGAGCCCAGAGATTAGGCTTTCGCATACATCTCTCCCGTACGCACTATATTTGCGTGAACCAACTACGGCCAAAAGTTTGTTCCCGGTTTTAGGTAATTCTCCAATTATTCGAAGTTTCTTTGGAGGATCATTTATTTCCTTTAAAAGTTCAGGGAAATTTTCAAAATCCAAATCACGGATTTTATCCATTTTATCTATGGTAGCACTTCTGCTATGATATTTATATGCTTGATATCAAATTTATCAGAGAGAACAAAGACTTGGTCACCTTGGCGGCCAAGAAAAAACATATTGAGTTTGATGTAGACAAACTTCTTGAAGTTGACGATAAGCGAAGAGAACTGCAGAAAGCCTTTGAGGATAAACGTTCTGAACAAAATATGGCCAGCGGAGAGATTGTTCGTGCAAATGGTCCAGAGAAAGCAAATATCTTGGAGAAAATGAAATTTCTCAAACAAGAAATCTCCGAAGTAGAAGAGAAGCTAAAAACCGTGATGCCCGAGTGGCAAAGTTTAATGCTCCAAGTGCCGAACGTTCCCGATGTTTCAGTTCCAGATGGTGATAGTGATGTTGACAACAAAGAAATAAAGAAATGGGGCGAACTACCAAAATTTAATTTTGATCCAAAGAGCCACATAGAGATAATGACTAATCTAGGCATGGTGGATTTAGAACGAGGAACCAAAGTCGCAGGTTTTAGAGGTTATTTTCTCAAGGCCGATGCAGTGGCTCTCTCGTTTGCTATATGGAATTATGCGATGGATTTTTTCGGCAAGAGAAATTTTACCCCGATGATTGTACCTTCTCTTGTTCGAAAAGCTCCTTTGATTGGTACAGGAATGCTTCCCCAAAGCGAAGAAGATTTATACAAAACTCAAGATGGGGACTATCTCGCTGGCACAGCAGAAGTAGGGACAATGGGTTATCACCAAGATGAGATTTTGGATCAAAAAGATTTACCTATTAAATATCTTTCTTTCTCACCATGTTTTAGAAGGGAAGCAGGAAGTTACTCGAAGGATGTCAAAGGTCTCATCCGCGTACACGAATTTTATAAAGTTGAACAAGTCGTGTTGTGCGAGGCTAGTCATGAAGAATCAGTAAAGTATCATGAGATGATAAACAGGAACACTGAAGAATTTATAGAATCACTTCAAATTCCTTATAGAACAGTGGTGAACTGCGGGGCTGATCTTGGTCTTGGGCAGGTGAAGAAATATGATATAGAACTTTGGGTGCCACTCGAGAATACATATAGAGAGATTTCTTCTGCCTCGTATTTTCACGATTTTCAAACTCGTCGTCTAAATATTCGATACAAAGATACAGATGGCAAGACCAAATATGTTCACTCGTTGAACTCCACAGCCATCCCAACCCCGCGAATTCTCGTATCACTTATCGAGAATTTCCAACAAGCTGACGGTTCGATTAAAATTCCTGAAGTTCTCGTACCTTATATGAGTGGAAAAACGGTGATTAAAAAATAGCACAAAATTGAGATGAAAATTGTCTCAAGTGGAAAAGGGATTCATTCACCCGAATTTCATAAGAAAAAAAGAAGGGAACAAACAGTTCGCTTGGTTGTAGCCCTTCTTTTTGTTGTTGTTTTTGTGGCTATCCCTATTTATCTTTTAAAAACCAAACGTTTTCTTATTTCTTCTGTAGAAGTTAGAGGCAATAGTGTGACCAAAACTGAGGAAATAGAACAGATAATCAAAGATAAAATAATAGGGAATTATCTTTGGATTTTCCCTCGTTCAAATGACTTGCTTTATCCCAAGGGTGAAATAAAAAATACTCTTTTTCAAAATATTCCTCGTTTGAGTGCCATCACGGTTTCTTTATCAAACCCAAATCTAATTTCTATTTCAGTCGAAGAGCGCAAACCTTTTGCTTTGTATTGTGTAGATACCTTAAATTTAAACAATCCTACCGGCTGTTTTTTTCTAGATAAAACAGGATACATTTTCTCTGAAGCACCAGCTATTTCTGGAGGAGTATATTTTGTTTATACAAACGAACCTGTTTTTGATTTACCGTTGCGTCAATCTTTGTTGAATCCAAATAGATTTAGTGAAGTCTCATCTTTTGTTGGCAGTCTTAGTTCGATTGGATTATCTCCAAAAGTTTTTATAGACAAAGGTGACGAATTTAATCTCGTGCTTCCAAATGGAGCCACGGTGATGTGGAAATCATCCGCCAATTTGGATACCATTCATTCCGACTTAGAATCTTTTTTATCTGATCCAAATTTTATTAAAGAAAACAACGCCCTTCAGAGAATTCTTTATATTGATTTACGTTTTGGCAATAAAGTATTTTATAAATTCAAATAATTATTGGAACTTGCATTATTTTTGGCTAGGTGTAAGGTGTTTACAGACAAAAGGCCGTCGTGGAAATTAATTCACGAGTGGAAAGAGGAAAAGAGGTCGATTTGAGTTAGCTCATCATCGATATTCGGGGCCGGGCCCTGGACCCCCGCAATACTCGCATAACTCTTCATTGATCTTGACGCCAAAACACGTTGCCAGAACAGACAACCGGCCTGCAGTTCTTACGCCCACCAGATCATCGGTGGGCATTTTCTTAAAGTTTAAATACAGTATAGAAATGAAAAATTTCTGGAATGAATTAAAGAAACCATTTTTTTGCCTCGCGCCCATGTCGGATGTGACCGACATAGCTTTTCGTTTTATGTTGGCGAAATATAGTCGCAACAGAGAAAATAAAGAACAAGTAGTTTTTTGGACAGAGTTCGTCGCTGCAGATGGTTTATGTGACAAGCTGGCCAAGAAAAAATTGGCCCACATGTTGAAATTTTCAGAACGCGAGAGACCCATCGTGGCACAAGTTTTCGGTGCTAATCCAGAAAATATGAAAAAAGCTTGCCAATATATCGCGAGCCTTGGTTTTGATGGGATAGATATAAACATGGGTTGTCCGGACAAATCTGTAGTCAGTCAGGGAGCCGGAGCGGGACTCATTAAAACTCCACAACTTGCAAGGAAAATTATACAAGCGGCCCACGCTGGGATAGAATCCGCCGGATTGCATATTCCCGTATCAGTTAAAACAAGAGTGGGTTTCAACAAAGAAGAAATAGATACTTGGATTCCTGAATTATTAAAAGAAGACATCTCGGCTTTAACTATTCATTTGCGTACAGCCAAAGAGCTTTCGCTCGTCCCAGCAAATTGGGATTATCTTAAAAAAATAAAAGAACTTATTAAAAAAAGCGGGAAGGAGGTATTACTTATTGGTAATGGTGATGTTAAGGATATTAAAGATGCAAAAACTAAAGCTCTCGAATATGGATGCGACGGCGTGATGATTGGTCGTGGAGTTTTCGGGAATCCGTGGTTTTTTTCTGGATACGAGCCAACTTTGAAAGAAAAATTAAATATATTAATTGAACATACAAAACTTTTTGAGAAAGAACTTTCCATACCCAAACACAAAAGTTTCGCTGTGATGAAAAAACATTTTAAAGCTTATGTGAACGGATTCAGTGGGGCAGGGAAGTTGCGCTCTAAACTTATGGAGACAAACAATGCAGAGGAAGTTAAAGGAATAGTGTTTAATTTTTTAAAGAACTTAAAATAAGTTTCTACTAAACCGTATTGTTTTGACACACCTATTCAAATATGTTTTAAACTTGACTTTATTTATATAGTATGCTAGTATTGCAATTAGACAGGGAGAGACAGAGTTTAATCTTCTCTCACCACAAGACCAACGGTTTGCCGACTCATCCGATCTCGGAAATCGGTTGTGCCGGCGGTTTGTTGCGGTTCCGGGCGGAAGCAGAATCTGCCCGGGGCCGTGACCCGCTTCATCACTCCAACTACAGTCATTTCGATGACTAAACTAGCGACCTTTCATGGGTCGTTTTCTCTTTTTATATGTTTGACATAGTTTATTTTTTATGCTAGGAATAGTGCAGGCGACTCACAGATCTCTGTCTCGGCCCAAGGAGGGCCAGTTATATGCGTATCCGTTTGGTTTTGCTTGGGCTGGCCATGCTTCTTGGTTTGCCAGCGTGTGGTGACAAGTCATACATTACGGTCCAACCGACCGTCATCGTGAACACTGACACCACGAAGAAGGACACCGTGAAGGTCGACACGACCACTCATGTGGCTGTGACCGGTATTCAAATCGTTCCGTCGAGTATCACTCTGTGCTACGGGACAACCGGTGCGACGAACACCTCGGTCGTGCTCTCGGCGATAATCTCGCCGTCGAATGCCACGAACCAGGGGTTCAAGTTCACGGTTCCTCAAAACGGACCGGTGACCTTGAACGGCAATGTTCTTACATCTTCTGGAATCGGCACGGGGACAGCAACTACTATCGCCCTGGGTGATTCGTCAAAGATGTCAACAGCATTTGTGACGGTGACGTCCTGTGCGCCACCGGCGGTCACCACAAGCATTGCAGTAACACCTCGCCAGCTCGACCTGTACATCGGTCAGATTGGCTCGCTCACTGCGACCGTGACGGTTTCAAGTGGAGCGACTCCAACCCCGACGTGGACATCTACGCTCGGGTGCGTACAGCTTTCGGCCACGACCGGCAACTCGGTCTCGGTCACGGCGACGCGGGCGTGTCGCGATTCGGTGGTCGCCATGGCGAACGGAGAGAAGGCGTTCTCCATTGTCACTGTGACTTCTGGTTTGACTGCGATCGACTACACACCGTCTGGAGGAACGATTGCTTTGGGTTCAACCGTAAACCTGACGGCGATTTGTACAATCGCCGGTGTGATGGTTTGCACTCCGTATTGGTACAGCTCTGATCCCAGTCGAGTTCAAGTCCTTGGCGCTCCAAGCGTGATCGTGATCAATGGTGTTCCGTATCCTGCGGGTCCAACCGCCACCATCAAGGCGGTCTGGCATGGCACAGCAACTGTGTGTGTCCAAGCCACGCTTCAGGACAAGACAGTCAAAAAGTGTTACGACTGGTTTGTTCCCTGATTTGAAATGCTCTTGTTTGATGGGCCACCAAAACACTGGTGGCCCTTTTTTGTTATAATGCTTTTATGTCTCTCTACAGGAAATATCGACCAAAAAATTTTAAAGAAGTTATCGGTGAAGATCACATAATCAAAGTTCTTTCTGGTGCGATTAAACTTGGGAACATTTCTCATGCCTATCTTTTTTCTGGTTCGAGAGGTACGGGCAAAACTAGTGTGGCGAGGATTTTCGCAGAAGAAATCGGGACAAGTGCAGACGATTTGTATGAAATAGATGCAGCTTCCACGAACAGTGTGGATGATATCCGAGAAATTAATGAAGCTGTTCATACTCTACCTTTCAAATCAAAATACAAAGTTTATATTATTGATGAGACTCACATGCTTTCCAAATCAGCTTGGAATGCATTTTTGAAAACTCTTGAAGAACCACCAGCTCATGTTGTTTTTATTCTTGCCACTACAGAACTAGAGAAAGTTCCAGAAACAGTTATCTCAAGGTGTCAGACTTTTGTTTTCAAACAACCAAATCAATCTGTGCTGAAAGATTTCGCTTTGATGATAGGGAAGAAGGAAGGAGTTACTTTAGACCCAGACGCAGCAGAGCTTGTCGCACTCCTTGGGGACGGTTCGTTTAGAGACGCACATGGAATTTTGGAAAAAATAATTTCCTCAACCAAAAATAAAAAAATCACTCGAGAGGAAGTTGAAGCTGTGACCGGTGCACCAAAGGCCGAATTAGTTAAAAATGTTTTAGAGGCCATAGTGAAAAAAGATTTATCGAAGGGCATTGGAGCCGTTCATGAAGCTTCAGAAGCGAATGCCGATATGAAGATTTTTTCTAAAATGATTCTCGAACGGTTAAGATTTTTATTTCTTTTGCGTTTGAAAGCGGGGATGGACAAGTATATTGAAGACAATGTTTCTGAAGATGATTTCCTATTCTTGAAAACTTTGGCGAACGAATCTGGGTCTGACCTTACTTCTGAAACTCTTGTTCGTTTTATCACTGCGAACGAAGATGCTGGACGAACGAGTATTCCCGATCTTGCTTTAGAGCTTGCTCTTGCAGATATAATAAAATAATTTTTACAAAAAAGAGGCCCCCTAAGAGGCCCCGTCAATCTACCCAAGTCGCCCAAACAACAACTACCCGCTGATTCCAAATCTGAGCAGTTCGAACTTCCCATCCTTTTCGAGCATGACGATTGGAAGGCACGAGCGGGAAGAGTCTCATCCTGTTCATGTTGTCTTGATGGAAAAATTCCTTGGCGGCATCAAGACAATTGTGGGGCCTATGCAAGGGGATGACCGTAGGAAATTCTGGGATTATCTCCCTAAACAAAACCTTTCCCGTTCGGGTTCCTCCTTCTACTCGTGCGAAATAATTGAAAATTGCTGGTTGGTCACCAACGGCCACTTCCAACATAAGTTGCAGGTCCTGTATCCTCTCTGCAACTCCAACATGCAGTGATGCTGGCAATTCGCAAGCGAGCATGGCTACTCCAGGTATTGGGGGGATGCCAAAAACGCCTAAAAACAAACTAACATTTCAAAAATGAATTGTCAAAATTACTGACTATTTGGGTTGCCAATATTATCCGGTGAATGATTTTCTTTATTTTGAGGATTATAAATCAAAGCCAAAGCAAAAGAAGCGATTACTAAACCAAAATCTCGAACACTGGTGGCTACAAGCCCAAGATCAAAAGTGATGGCAACAAGATGCAGAGCCAAAAAGAAAGCGATGATACGGACATAGAAACCCATTGCGAGGAGACTTCCGAGAATTACTTCAAAAATTCCATTAGCCAAAACTATCATGGCTGGTGGTAGATGAACGAGGTTAACTGCCCAATCAGGTACGATTGCAACCCAGTTGAGGCTATCAAAAAGTTGAGAAAAGCCAAACCACAAGAATACCGCCGAGAGTCCAAAACGGAGTAAATTTACACCAAGTTTTTGTCTGGATATTTTCATTGGAATTTTTTAATTTGCTAATGTTCCTATCTTAAATCCTGCGAGAATGGCGAGTGGTCTTGATTGACCACCATGCTGTCTGTCGAAACCACTTGATCCATCTTTTCCACACATGGAAAGTATGGCTTGTTCACCTCCGGGGTGATTGGGAATCCAGCTGGTAAGGTCATAAACTCCACCATTAATAGCAGACCAACAACTTGAGCGTGTGCTGTGCGCAGCTATTTGAGAAAGAGTGATGCTTTTAACCGATGTATTCGGTTGTTTGGTTGTTGGGGTCTGGGCAGTTTGTGTACTGCCATCATCCGAATCATCATCATTACTAAAGGTTTGTTGCGATGTTGGAGCAGTAGTGGTGTTTGATGGTAAGGTCACCGGCTTTTTTGTTGCATAAACGAGAATTCCCGTGCCGAAAGCTAGCAGAAGTCCAAAAATAATTGAGATTGATTTATTTTGCATCGCTCTATTTTACTTGAGGTGATGAAAAAATAAAAGAAAAGCCTAGCGCCAGTTGGCGCTAGGCTTCGGTGCGGATTTCTTTCCAGATGTCAGGAGAGAATGAGAATCCCTTCTTTACCTCTGTCTGAGTGGCCACCAAGTGACCACTCCGAGTTACCACAACCTTGCACTGATCGGGATTGAGGCCGTACATTTGGAGTGTTTTGGTTCCAGAAATGAACCTGCCTTTCATACAAACGGAGAACTGCGTGGGGTTTAGCCTTCGAGCCATTTCAAACTCCCTTGAGCAATTTGCAAGGTTGGACTGAATAAACTAACCCACCAATGATTGTATGAGTATTTTGATGTATGTCAAATTTAAGGATTAGGCGGGTGGCGAAAACCTATTATTTTTGGTAAGTTAAAGCTTATTGGGGGATCGTCTAATGGTAGGACAGGAGCCTTTGAAGCTTCTAATCTTGGTCCGATTCCAAGTCCCCCAGCCGAAAATTGGGGTATATAATATACGTATTAACACTAACTACATAGATTATGAAAATTCTAAGAACGTGGACATTCAAATGGTGGGAAGTGGGGATGATTAAGGTTTGTTTGCTTTC